>Ga0129333_10000895_pt1 | contig 26272 bp, 19 predicted proteins | sample CPB6_08_DNA_FD_94474 | JGI IMG/M metagenome (GOLD analysis project Ga0129333, IMG submission 94474) | Freshwater to marine salinity gradient microbial communities from Chesapeake Bay, USA - CPBay_Sum_0.6_0.8_DNA | ecosystem: Environmental > Aquatic > Marine > Coastal | place: USA: Chesapeake... | reverse complement strand
CAATCAAAAAGGATTTGAAGGAGAGCTTTTTTTAGGAGGAATGGCTGAGTTCACAAGAAATCTCTTGGTTTGCCAAGACAAAAAAGCAGTGCAATTACTAGATGTGGTAGAAAGCTTTAAAGAACGTTATCAAAAAGCGGCAGCCGATTTGCCCACTGCAACTCTCATTAGCATGCTCAATTTGCTAACGGAGGCAGAGATTCAATACAAAAGCGCGCGTAACAAACGGCTTTTTATTGAAATGACACTAATACGGCTTTGCTACCTTCAACAAGCATTGACGCTGAGCAGCGAGGGAGAAGCCCTCGTCAAAAAAAAAATGACTGATGTCGCGGCTGGTTTAAGGCATAGCCGAATTATTCCCTACGGGCCAAGGCCATTTCCGTTAATTGCTCAATCAAAAGTTACCGAAACAGAACCTTCACCCCGATTAACCATCGATGAAGCTCTTTTGGATAAAACTCCTCCTGCTCGTGTTCAACCTGCCCCAAAGCTGAATGCCCTAAGTAAAATTAGAGCGCAGTTTAAACAGGATAATTTGCAAAATACCGAAGCAAGTGCTACTCCTTTGGACTTTGAATCATTGACACAAGCTTGGAAAAGCTATGCGCAAATTTTGCGCGAAACTAAAAATCCTGCTGTACAGCCTTTTGATGCAGCCACTCTCCGCATTATCGATGAAAACTCATTTGAAGTGCTTACATCCAGTAACATTGAACAGCGTTTTGTCGAGGCAGAAAGAAATCAGCTTTACACTTACTTACAAGAACAATTACATAATAAATCACTTCAATTTTCAGTGATTGCACAGGAAAAAAAGGAGCAAATCCCTACAGAGGGTATTCTCACCTCCAAAGAACGTTATCAAGAAATGGTCAAGCGCTATCCTTTAGTTCAACAATTAAAGGAAAGACTACGTCTAGACCTCGATTACTAATCGGGTTTTTATCTTAATTTCGAGCCCAAATTCGTTAGGGAATGGCCGAAGTGATTTTGATGCCCAGATTAAGTGATACAATGACCGAGGGGGTTATTGCGTCCTGGCATAAAAAAGTTGGAGACCGTGTCAAGAAAGGAGATCTGCTCGCTGAAGTAGAAACCGATAAAGCCACGATGGAGCTGGAAAGCTATAAAGATGGCGTATTGCTCCATTTAGGTGGGGAAAAGGGAACAAAATTGCAGGTGAACGACTTACTGGCTATCATTGGTAACAAAGGAGAAGACATCAGTTCACTTCTTAACAAACCTGCAGCCTCTGCAACGCCTGCACCTACTCCTACCCCTTCATCTACCCCTGCACCGACTTCAACACCAACTACTCCATCCTCTTCAACAAGTGCGTCTACCATGGATCTATCTAAAATGGACGAAGTTGTATTAATGCCACGCTTAAGTGATACAATGGAGGAGGGCGTGATTGCTGGTTGGCATAAACAAGTGGGTGATGCTGTAAAAAAAGGAGAAGTATTAGCTGATATAGAAACAGACAAAGCAACGATGGAGTTGGAGAGCTATAAAAATGGAACACTCCTTTACATCGGTGCACAGAAGGGCGAAAAAATTAAGGTGAATAGTTTGCTCTGCATCATTGGTGAAAAAGGAAAAGTGGATGTAGACGCTATCGTTGCAGCATCAAAAAGCAGTTCTTCCGTAACTACCGCAGCTGCTTCTTCCCCTGCACCAACTACAACAGCTCAGCCGAGTACGACAACTCAGCCTACAGCGGTGAGCACCTCTTCCCTCACAACTTCGATTGGAATGGATGCAAACGGAAGAATTAAAGCTTCACCACTTGCGAAGAAAATCGCCAAGGATAAAGGAGTTGACCTAAGCCTTCTTCGTGGAAGTGGCGACGGAGGTCGTATTGTTAAAGCAGACCTGGATAATTACAACCCATCTGCTAGTGTTACCGCCGCTCCTGTTTTGAATATCCCTACTTACACAGGACAAACCACCGAAGGCTTCACAGATATACCCAACTCTCAAATGAGAGGAGTGATTGCTAAACGCTTAGCTGAAAGCAAGTTTAGTGCGCCTCATTTTTATTTGAAGATGGAAATCAATATGGACAATGCGATCTCTGCCCGCACACAACTCAATGAGGCAAGCCCTATTAAAGTGAGCTTCAATGATTTTGTGATAAAGGCAGTGGCATTGGCCCTTCGTCAACATCCTGCTGTTAATGCATCGTGGTTAGGCGACAAGATTCGTCGTTATCATCACGTGCATATTGGAATGGCTGTAGCCATTGAAGACGGATTGATTGTTCCTGTGGTACGATTTGCAGACAACAAAACCTTACCACAAATTGCAGCGGAAGCAAAAGAACTAGCTTCCAAAGCCAAGAATAAAAAATTACAACCTAACGAGTTTACTGGTAATACATTCACCATATCCAATTTGGGAATGATGGACATCGATGAATTCACCGCCATCATCAATCCACCTGACAGCTGTATACTAGCCGTTGGAAGAATCAGTGAAAAAATCGTACGCAAAGGCGAAGGCTTTGCTGCAACACAAGTAATGAAAGTTACACTTAGTTGCGATCACCGAAGTGTAGATGGAGCAACAGGTGCTGCTTTCTTACAAACCGTAAAGAAATACTTGGAAAATCCCATTCAGTTGTTTCTCTAATTGGAGTAACGTAGCAAGGTTAGCTTTCCATCCATCGTTGACACAACTACCTGCTTTTTCCCAATTAGTCTTACCGTATTGACCATGGAATTGTCAATCTTATATGCCCATGCTGTTTTTTGCTTGACTGGATCTACTGCATAAACCACTCCGTTACGCGTTCCAAAAAGAATGTAGCCGTCTTGCTCCAAAATCATGGAAGGAACATGTTCATAGCCAAAGCCTACATGCATTTTCCAAGCAGCCGTTTGAGGCAGTCGACTAGTTCGATAAGCAACGATCGTGTCCTGCATAGACTTTCCGTAAATCCATTGTTGGTCTTTTGATAATCCAATTGATTCTCGAACGCCTCCATCTTTTACTCGCCACACCGTTTGTCCATTTGTTACATCAATGGCTGTAGTATACCGATCAGGTGCCATTATGTACACAATTCCATCGGCTGCCACAGGAATACAAGAGGCTGGAGAATAATTTCGAACAGATGTGCCATTATTCCATTTCCAAACCAGCTTTCCACTTGAAGTATGAATTGCGTATAAATTTCTATCCCAAGCACCCACAATCAATTTACCCTGATAAAGCAATGGTGTGCTCACAACAGGACCTTCCAGTCCTTCAAAAGCCCAAAGCAGAGATCCACTATTTAAACTTATTGCAACGATGCGGTGATCACTCGTTCCAATAAAAACAGTATCTCCAGATAAAACAGGAGAACCCAATACGGAACTATTGGCTTTCCAGGTCCATAAGGTAGTTCCCTTTTTGAGATCCAAACAATAGACCCCGCCATCGGCAGAGCCTACCACTACTTTTCTTTTATGTATCGCAGGTGAAGAATAAATAGGACCGCTGGTAGTAAAACTCCAGCGACGTGTGCCTAATTTTTTTTCATAACAATTAATTGTTCCTTCCTGATTGCCCACTACGATTGAATTGCCTGCAACAGCAGGTGTAGAGATAATATTGGCCACATCACTTACTTGCCAACTTGCTTTTACATGCGGATATTGTTTGTTGATTTCATAGGAAGGTCGCGGAAAAAACTGGGCTTGTTTCGCAATCAAGCCTTTTTGAATAGATACAGCATGCCAAACAGGAAGGGTTCTTCGCTCTGGTCTTCGTTCAGAAAATAAAACACTGTCAGCTCGCACTTCAACAATATTATAGCCGCCTACTTCCGCTTTAGCCCTAAGATTTGATCTGCCCATCACGCCTGGGATGCCTTCAAAATCTAATTTCCGATTGGCATGTCCATGCCCGCAAATAGCTAACCAGGTATTTTTTTGGCGAATTCGCTCCGTAATGTCATACCAATTATCTAATGAGTTATCTAAAGGATAATGATTGACCATGACAATGGGAGTTGTGTCTGGTAATGAAGCAAGTTGCCTATCTAGCCAATTGACAGCATCCCTTGGCACATGTCCATCACTCATTCTTACATAGGGCCCTGAGGCACATCCGATAAATTGAATACCTTGAAAATTGAAACTGAAACGATCGGCACCAAATGTTTGTATAAAACCCAGTCCTCCACTTTCACTCCAACCAGTGTCATGATTCCCTGGAATGATATACCAGGGAATACGAAGACTATCTAGCAATTTTTTTGCGAGTGCCAATTCTTGGTTTGTACCCAACTCAGTAATATCCCCGGTCAACAAAACAAACGAAAGGTCAGCTTGCGAATTGATATCCCGAATAGTTCTTCGAAGATCCTCTTCCGCAACACCATCTGGTGACCCAATATGGGTATCCGTTACAAAAGCAAAACGAAAGGGCAAACGTTGCGATTGTGCACTCAGATAAAGTAACAGCAAAAGGCAGCAAGCAAAATTTTTCATACTGAAAAGTACTGAAATCAGTGGGTAACTCCCCCGCTATTAATATTGCAGTACTTTTGAGTATGCAGTCTTTAAAACCCACGTTAGTTATTGGTGCTTCTGAAAACCCAGAGCGCTATAGTTACCGGGCCATTCAAGATTTACAAAAACACCAACATCCCGTATGGGCTATTGGAGCCCGAAAGGGAAAAGTGGGAACAACCCCTATTGAAACAACACAAATTGACTGCTCCTCAATAGATACTATAACCTTGTATTTATCCCCCGAGAGACAAAAGCCCTACTACGATTATATCCTTGCACTGCAACCCAAGAGACTCATTTTTAATCCGGGCACTGAAAATGAAGAATTAGCACACCTAGCAAAACAAGCGGGTATCCTACCCCTTGAGGCCTGTACATTGGTCTTGCTACACACTGGTCAGTACTAAAATCGATTCACAATTTGATAACATAACTGTGAATATCTTCTGTGAGTAAGTTGATGGAGTAAATCAATTACTGAGGTAAATTAGGTAAACCTATTTACTTATGCAGTGGAGAAAATTTAATGGCGATGCGGTAGAGCTCCCCATTTTTGAAGCCGTTGAGATTGCAATTCAACGAGAAACTAATAAAGGAATCCGTTTAAAAGTTTGTATTGGAACAGACTCACAGGTAAAAGGAAAAGAAACTGAATTTGCCACTGTTATCGTATTCCTACGCGAAGGGCAAGGTGGTTTTATGTTCATAAGCAATGAAAAAACCAGGCAGACCTACACCATAAAGGAACGAATGCTAACAGAAGTTTCAAAAAGTATTGAAATCGCCTACCAACTCTGCCCACTTTTTAATAAGTATGATGTGGATATGGAGGTTCACGCAGATATCAATACAAACCCACAATTCAAAAGCAACGATGCGCTACGAGAAGCCATGGGCTATATTCTTGGAATGGGGTTTGCATTTAAAGCTAAACCAGAGGCTTTTGCAAGTACCAGCTGTGCCAATAAAATGGTCAACTAGTTTCAGCTTTTTATCAAGGTGCGAATATGATTTAGAATTTCTAATCGACCCACTTTAGTAACTGCGGAAGTCAAAAAAACAGGAGGCAGCGCTTCCCAATTCTCCAATAAGCGGTTCATAAATTGTTCAACATTTCGTTTTGTAGCACCAGGCTTATTCTTGTCAATTTTAGTAAAGATTACACTAAAAGGAATTTGCCACTCTCCTAGTTGATTGATAAAATCAATATCAATGGGCTGAGGCTCATGTCGGCTATCAATCAGCACAAATAAACTTACCAGATTTTCTCTTTTACGGATGTAAGACTCAATCATATTACCCCAATTACGACGCGCCTTTTGTGATACAGTAGCAGCATAGCCATATCCGGGTAAATCTACCAGGTACCATTTTTTTTTATTGGAGTCAATAATATCAAAATGATTGATGAGTCGTGTCTTTCCAGGCGTTGCAGACGTTCTGGCAAGTTTGGTTGAGCCGGTGATTAAATTGATCAATGAAGATTTACCAACATTGCTACGACCAATGAAAGCGAACTCCGGCCGGTCTGCTTTTGGGCATTGCTTATGGGTTTCGCTGCTTACCACATATTGTGCTTGCAAAGTAGGTTCTTTTTTCATTGTATACACGAAGTAAACGCATTCAGACGAAACCTCAAGACAATCCACAATCTGAAACAAGGAGCGTACCTTTGCAACATGTCACTTCCGCACGATTCCATTACTCCGCTTTTTGATTCTGACCAGACAAAAAAAGTACAGGTCGCCGAAATGTTCGACCGTATTGCAGGTCGTTACGACTTCATGAATCGCTTTTTGTCAGCCCGAATTGACAAGGCATGGCGAAAAAAAGCCCTCTTGAAGCTAAAAAAAAATAATCCGAAGCAAATTCTGGACGTAGCTACGGGCACTGCAGATTTAGCGCTAACTGCATATGACCTTTTACAGCCTGAACACATCAAAGGAATAGATATTTCCACCGGAATGTTAGAACTGGGAAAAGAAAAAATTAAAGCACGTCAATTAGCAGACAAAATTAGTCTCGAGAAGGGCGATGCTGAAACAATAAACAGCCCATCCGATTCGTTTGATGCAGTGATGGTGGCTTTTGGGGTACGGAACTTTGAAAATCTGCAGAAGGGACTCACAGAAATGCTACGGGTCCTGAAAACAGGCGGCCAATTGATGGTATTAGAATTCTCAACTCCTCGCAATTGGCTTGTAAAATTTATCTATAACCTGTATATGCAGAAAATAGCTCCCTTTTTTGCGCGTCTATTCAATACAGATCACCAGGCTTATGCCTATTTAAATAAATCGACCAACGCATTTCCTGATCGAACTACGTTTTGTAATTTATTAAAGGAAGCAGGTTACACAGAAGTGCGTTACGAATCGTTGACTTTTGGGATATGTTGTATTTACACTGCACAAAAAAAATAATTCTCATCACTCTAACCATTGTTAGCATGATGAAATGTGCCAACGCGCAGTTCAACCAAAGTCGTATTGAATTGAATTTACCTGAACATGATTCCAAACCTTACTATTTTGGAATTACAATTGCAGGGAATATAAGCCGATTTCAAAATAGTCTTCATCCAAGATTTTTACAAGACGACAGTATTCTTGTTGCTGAACCTAATAACACAGGAGGGGCCTCTCTTGGACTTTCAGCCACTGCTAGAATATCTAATCGATTTCAGCTTCGATTTAATCCTCAATTATTTTTTATAGAGCGAAGTATACAATACAATTTGAGCTACCCAGACCCCTTTTCGTATAACCAAACCACTGTGACTAAAAAAGTTGAATCAGTCACCATGTCTTTTCCGATTAATATAAAATTTCAAAGTGACCGTATTGGTAATTTCAGGGTATACACAATGGCAGGCATTAAAGGTGACATTGATATGGCCAGTAATGCTAGGGCAAAAAGAGCCGAAGAATTAATCAAAATTGAAAAAAATGACTGGGGACCCGAATTGGGCATAGGTTTTAATTTCTTTTTCCCCACATTTATATTTTCACCTGAAATTAAAATAAGTAATGGAAGACGCAATATACATGCCCGTGATGAAAACTTGCGCTTTTCTAGTGTGATTGATCGTATCCAAAGCAGAATGATCGTTTTCGCTATTCACCTGGAAGGTTAACACCTCTTTTAATAATCAGCAGTCCTGGCTCATAGTTGAAAAATTAAATTAAATCGCCATGCCCTCTTACATCATCCGCAATGTGCAAATGGTCAATGAAAATTCAATCTCAACTGCTGATGTGCTGATAAAAAACAACCGTATCGAAAAGATAGCATCAACAATTAATATACCAGCTAAGGTTACTGAAATTGATGGAACCCGTCAGCATTTATTACCTGGATGCATAGATGACCAGGTACATTTCAGAGAGCCAGGATTAATACATAAAGCAAGTATTGCCACCGAAGCAAAGGCTGCAGTAGCAGGAGGAGTCACCAGCTTTATGGAAATGCCCAACACCATTCCAAATGCGCTTACACAAGAATTATTAGAAGACAAATACAAGATTGCTTCTAAAAGTTCATTGGCAAATTATTCATTTTTTATGGGCTGTTCTAATGAAAATACAGAAGAAGTACTACGCACAAACAATAAAAAAAATGATATCTGTGGAGTCAAAATTTTTATGGGTAGCAGCACAGGAAATATGCTAGTAGATAGTCCAAATACATTAGATCGATTATTTAAAAATACTGAACTACTGATTGCCACGCACTGCGAGGACGAAACAATCATAAAAAGAAATACTGAACTGTTAAAAGAAAAGCATTTAACACTCACCCCAGCAGACCATCCCCTTATTCGCGATGAGGAAGCTTGTTATGCCTCGTCACTCTATGCAGTTCAGTTAGCATCTAAGTACAATACACGATTACATATTTTACACTTAACTACTGCCAAAGAACTCACTCTATTTGGAAATATGCTTCCACTGAAAGAAAAAAGAATCACAGCAGAGGTATGCGTGCATCACTTACACTTTACAGCGGACGACTACGCACAATTGGGAAATTTAATAAAATGTAATCCGGCTATTAAAGCAGGACACAACCGAGAGGCTCTGTGGGAAGCGTTATTAGATGACCGCTTAGATGTCATTGCTACAGATCATGCACCTCATACCTGGGAGGAAAAGAATGAGCCGTACGAAAAGGCGCATGCCGGATTACCCCTGGTACAGCATCCATTGCTACTCATGCTTCATTACTATAAAGAGGGAAGAATTTCATTGGAAACAATTGTTCGAAAAATGAGTCATGCAGTAGCCGATTGTTTTCAGATAAAAGACAGAGGCTATATTCGAGAAGGCTATTTTGCTGATTTAGTTTTAGTTGACTTGCATGCAACTACTACTGTAGAACGCTCCAACTTATACTACAAATGTGGGTGGAGCCCCCTGGAGGGAATGACTTTTCCTGCCAAAATCAAAAAAACCTTTGTAAACGGAGCCCTCATCTACGCAGATGATAAGTTTGTAAGTCAGCAAAACGGAATGCGACTACAATTTGATCGCTAAGTTTCATCCTTATACTTATTGACTAAAAATCGCAGCCCACTAAATAAAAAAAGTACTTTTCTGTCTTGACCTGATTTCTCCTGTCCATTATATTGATGCATGTTCGTTACTGTTTTTGGTAGTGCATTGGTAGGAATTGAGGCACATTGTATACACATCGAAGTAAACTGGTTATTAACAGGTAAATCTTCGACTATGGTGGGACTGCCGGATAGTGCTGTTCGTGAAAGTCTGGAAAGAATTGAAAGTACTTTCAAAACAAATGGCTTCCGGTTTCCTAGAACCAAATTGGTAATCAACCTAGCCCCAGCAGATATTAGAAAAAGCGGAGCTGCATTTGATCTTCCCATTGCGATTGGAATTTTAGCTGCATCGGGACAGCTCAACCATATACACTTACTAAAAAAGTACGTACTAATGGGGGAGCTTGCCTTAGACGGTTCCATTCGGTCCATAAAAGGAGCGCTCCCCATTGTGTTACAGGCACAAGAAGATGGATTTGAAGGAATCATACTGCCTAGAGAGAACTTAAGCGAACTTTTGATAGCCACGCCATTCATAATTTGGGGTGCTTCCCATATACTGGATGTAGTCAATTTTTTCTCAAATAATAATCAGAACCTTCACCCATTTGAAGCATCCGCGGCTTCAACTGAAACGATAACTGAACAAGAAAACCCACTAGCGGAAATTTATGGACAAGCTTTTGCAAAGCGCGCCCTTGAAATTGCAGCAGCCGGTGGTCATCATTTAATACTAATGGGTCCGCCAGGTGCAGGTAAAACGATGTTAGCAAAAAGAATGACTTCATTATTGCCTCCACTATCTCGTCAAGAAGCCATTGAAACCTTTAAAATCTTTTCTGCAATTGGACTACCCGTAGTTCTTGATTCACAAAACTTGAAAAGACCATTCAGAAACCCACATCATTCACTATCAGATGCAGGTTTGATCGGAGGAGGACGCACCCTTCAACCTGGAGAAATTACACTGGCACATCATGGAGTTCTCTTTTTAGATGAATTACCTGAATTTAGACGTAACGTACTAGAAGCACTTCGTCAACCGATGGAAGAATACCGGATCGTGCTTTCCAGAGGTGGGCAAACCCGTGTGTATCCTGCTAACTTTCAGTTGATCGCCGCAATGAATCCGTGTCCGTGTGGTTATTTTACCCATCCAACAAAAAACTGCATTTGCCCTCCAGGAACAATTCATCGATATAGAAATAAAATATCTGGCCCATTGCTAGACAGAATCGATCTCCATGTAGAGGTTAAACCCCTTGACAAAACTGAGGTGCGTATAAATGCGAGTAACGCAAAAGGGAATTATAAATCAACCATTGATGCCATCAAAGCAGCACGGGCCCTCCAACAAGAAAGATGGAAAGTCTTTGACAGGATAAACTGTAATGGGCAGGCAACTCCAAAAGCCGTTCAGGAAAAATGTAAAGTAGATGAAACGGGTAAAAAGTTAATAGAACTTGCATTAAAAAAATTAAACCTTTCCACCAGGGCCTATGATAAAATTTTAAAAATTGCACAAACCATTGCTGATCTTGATCAGGCAGATCGCATTCAATCTACGCATTTAGCAGAGGCCATCAGCTTTCGAAATTTGGATCGAGAACAATTATAATTACCAATTTAATGCGCATTTTAAACGACCTTTGCTACAGCTTAAACTGTGCGCATGAAAATACTTTTTCGCTATTTAAAGCCTCATCGCTGGCTAGTCAGTCTTGTGCTGATTTTATCTGCAACCAATATTGGCTTTTCACTGGTTGATCCAATTATTTTTGGAAAATTAGTTAATCTGGCCAACGATTTTTCGCAACATCCAGCGGAATACACGTATAGAAAATTCTTTTTTTCATTTCAACCCTTACCACATTATGGTGTTTTAGCTTTACTCACGGCCTCCGTCTCCGTAGCAATGGTTAGCCGGATTGCTAAGGCCTTTCAAGATTATACACTCAATTTAATAACGCAAAAGTTTGGAGCAGCGGTTTTTACTGAGGGCTTAAAACACGCCATGAAACTCCCATTTCGAGAATTTGAAGATGCACGAAGCGGAGAAACACTGAGTATACTTCAAAAAGTAAGAGTAGACACTGAGCGACTGGTTTCTTCATTTATCAACGTCTTATTCCCCGTTATCATAGGAATCATTTTTGTAGCTGTATATGCAACGGCCATTGACTGGAGGCTTCCCATTTTTTATTTTGGTGGGATTTTTCTACTTGTTTACTTCTCCAACTTATTTAGTAAAAAGGTGAAAGTAATACAGAAAAAAATAGTTTCCCAAACAACGGCACTAGCTGGATCAACCACCGAATCACTCCGCAATATCGAATTAGTAAAAAGTTTGGGACTCACAGAACAGGAAGTAGCTCGCCTGAACCGTAATACATTTAAAATTCTGGGTCTGGAATTAACCAAGGTAAAAAAAATCAGAAGTATCAGCTTTTTGCAAGGCACATTTGTCAATACGCTTCGTCAGATCATTTTATTTATGCTATTGGTACTAATTTTTCGCCATGAGATGAATGCCGGCGAACTAGTAACCATGCAAATTTTCTCCTTCTTTGTTTTTGGACCGCTACAAGAAATAGGAAATATCATTCTGACCTATCGGGAAGCGCAAACCTCTTTGGAGAACTTCAATCAACTAATGGAAAAAGAACCGGAAAGAGTGCCCGCTACGCCGACACCACTAGGAGGTATTGAAAAATTAGAATTTGAAAATGTAGGCTTTCAGCATCCAACAGCTAGACAAAAAGCATTAAATGGCATCAGCTTCGAAGTAAAAACAGGAGAAACGATTGCGTTTGTAGGTCCATCTGGCTCTGGCAAAACCACCATGATGAAATTATTAGTAGGCCTCTACAGACCAGAAAGCGGACGAATTCTTTATAATGGTATAGATGAAAACAGTATCAATTTTGAAGACCTTCGCAATCAAATTGGTTTTGTTACACAGGATACACAACTTTTTTCTGGGACCATCAAAGAGAACCTCTTCTTTGTTAATCCTGCAGCAACCGAAGAAGAATTGATAGACGTTTTACAAAAAGCAGCCTGTCAAAATTTATTAAACAGAGCCGACAAGGGTCTTGACACTATGATTGGAGAGGGAGGACTTAAATTATCCGGAGGAGAGAAACAACGTCTTTCTATTGCACGTGCCTTGTTACGTAAACCAAAACTATTATTATTTGATGAAGCAACTTCTGCACTGGACTCCCTCACAGAAGAAGAGATTTCATTTACAATTCGGGAGGTTTCCAAATCAGGAAAACAAATCACGATTCTCATCGCCCATCGTCTCTCCACCATTTTACATGCAGATCGCATCTATGTTTTAGAGAAAGGAGAGGTAGTTGAAACGGGGAAGCACGAACAACTACTTCAAGAAAAAGGTTTATACTATGCAATGTGGCGTCAGCAGATTGGAGAAAGAAAAGAGATTGCAGAATAAACTAACGAGCCTGCTCCCACTTGAAGGGAACGACTACACGAATTGAAAAATTACGCCCCCGGTTGAACACTCCTACTCTTCCCGTTTGAAGATTTTCTGCTGTGTACTTTAATCGGCTAGTGTGCGATTGCCACGCTACATCTCCAAGATTTGTAGCAGCAAGATGTATTGTTGCTACTGTTTTTTTATTTCGATTAATCATTGAAAAACCGGCACCTGCATCAATCAGTAAGTAAGAAGGAGTTCGAGTTTCCGTATTGAACCCTGTAAAAAATCGATCCTGGGAAAAAGTTTGTTGTGCTGCCAGTTTTATATACACTTGGCGAAAAGAGCCCCATCCTTTTTCAAAATCCCCTCTTATTTCCCCATTCCAACGCGGTGCGGGCATCAAAGGAAGTTGATTACTTCCGCTAACCTCTGGGTCAATATCACTATTAAATTTTCCTCTTACCAATGAAAAACTGTTTTCAATGTGTAACCAATCTAATGGATGTGGATGAATATCCATGTTAAGTTCCAGTCCGTGTAAACGTGCTGTGTTTTGCTGAAAAGCAAACGCAGTTAGCTCTTCACCATCCAGCATGAGCGTAGAGTCTCCCCCTCCTACTGAATATAATTTCCGATAAAAAATAAAATCATTAATCTGATTATAAAAAGTACTCAGTTCAATACCAAAATGTTCAAACTGTAGTTCCAAACCCAAATCTCCTTGTAAACTTGTCTCCGAACGCAGATCCAATCTACCATATTCGTATCGGTTCGTTCCTTCATGCGCCCCATTACTGGCCAATTCAGATAAAGATGGCGCTCTGAATCCCCTTGCTATGTTTGCCTTCAGCACGACAGAGGAAGTAGGCTCATAGCTAACTCCCATGCTTCCTGACCAATTAGAAAAGTTTTTCTTGAATGAAGAGAATTTTAGTTGCCCACTCTCTTCATAAGCTCTGCCCTCCATTACACGTGTGTCGAAACGAAGTCCACCGCTCCAAGATATTTTATTTTGCAACCGCTGTGTAAATAAAAAGAACCCAGCATCAAAAAGATCATAATCGGGAATCAGACGCTCCTCTCCCCTATTTGTATTTTGTTGTTGCATCCCATTAACACCCACTGTTGTATGCCACTCATTTTTTTCAGGTAATTGCCAATGCAACGTGTAATTAAATGTGCTTAAATCAAAGTATAACTCCTCTGCTTTTGGTTCCTCTGGTTCTCCAAACTCTTTACGCAGGTTCTGTTGCCAACCTAATGCAACTTTCAAACGACTTTTTCCAATTGCAACAGAATTATCAGCAACTAACTTAAAATGTTGTACGTGTTGGTTAGGTACTAAAACATCCCTACCCTCTAAATCAGATCTGCTGGCAATACGCTCAAGGGGTGTTCCGCCGTACAAAATAAAATTTCCCGTTGCATCATCCCTTTCACCCTCAACCACTCCCAGACGCTGATTAAAACTGGAAACCAATAAATGTGCATATCCCCACTTTTTATTGATCCCGATATGTCCGCCTGCATTTATTTCCTTAAAACGTGAATTCAAAACCTTGCCATCATATTTGTTGGAGTAATCAGCAGCTGTTTTCAAACTTCCATAGCTACTCCAATTAAAGCCTTTGTTATTACCCCCAAGCTGTAGATGGGTATTATATAGATTTCCATTCGTTTGATAATTACTAATAATCCTACCTTTCATTGTACCTTCTTCTACAGGTGGCGCAGATTGAAAATGAATCACACCTGCTAAAGCGTCGCTACCATATAACAAAGAAGAAGGTCCTTTTAAAACCTCCACTCGATTTACACTGAGTTCATCAACCTCTAAACCATGCTCATCTCCCCATTGTTGCCCTTCCTGGCGTATACCATCATTTACTACCACAACTCGATTACTTCCTAGTCCACGAATAATCGGCTTAGAAATGGCCGGCCCCGTGGTAAGCTGTGAAACACCAGGGACGTTACTTAACGCATCAATAATATTTGAAGAGGCCGATTGCTGTAAATCTGATTGTCTAAAAATTGTAATGGGCGTAGGTGTTTTGCGAATACTGGTGGGAGACGAAATTCCTGTAACCACTACCCCCTGATTTTCAACAAAAATGGGTAATAAACTAATATCCCTCTCCAGGGTGTTATTAAGTTCAATATGCAATACAAGTGTAGCAAACCCGGCATGAGTTATTTCCAATACATGATGCCCGGAGTAAATTCCTGAAAAAATATAGTTTCCATTTTTATCTGATAGAACGCTTCGCTTTAGATCAGATAAGTACAAAACCGCCCCAGATAATTTTTCTCCAGTGGCAGCATTACTGATGCTCCCTGATATTGAATAGACTTTTCCCACTTGGGCCTTTGTCAAAAAGACGCCTCCAAACACAAATAAAATATTTAATAAAAGGACTCGAACGATAGCTATCATATTTCAAGTATTTGTAACAATGTTGCAAATATAAAATGCAACATTGTTACAAAAAAAAATATTTTATATTAGTAGAATGAGACCCAAAACGAGATTGATCCGTAGCCAATATCTCTCAGTCGCTTTACTGCTGATAATGGGAATATTATCCGCTTGCAATAAAGAAAAAGGACCAGATCCTTGCGCCAACACCTCGTATGACATTCAAATAGTAAAAACAGCGGCAGTGGGCGGAGTAAACAATGGGTCCATAACGGTACTTTATCCTCGAGGAGATACATTGAAATATGCAATCAATAATGGTGCGGCACAGGAAAGTCCTATCTTCTCTGGACTCGCAGCTGGTAATTATATTTTAAAGGTTATTAATCAAAAAGGTTGTAGTGATACCGTACAACTTATTATCCAAGCCTACGGAGCCAAATACGCAGCGGTTAAACAATTAGTGACCGGCTACTGTGGGCCCTGCCATTTAAATGGCGGTGCAAGTGGCGGCAAAAATTTAGATACAGACTCAAGTATAGTCTCATCTTGGGATCGAATTAGAGTACGCTGCGTAAATGGATTGCCCACTTTCATGCCACAAAATGGGCAGCTTACCACAATTGATAAACAAAAAATTACTGACTGGGTCAATGCCGGGCACCGGCTAACAGACTAATTTCTTTATCGCACTTTCACCATAGCGCGAACTTGCTGGGTAATGCCATTTTGCAAGCGCGCATAATAAAGACCTGTTGGAAGAAGATCGCTGTCAAAATCCAAACGATAAGTGCCTGCCACATACTCTTTATCTGTCAAAATCTTTACTAACCGACCAAGCGTGTCAAAAATCTGTATTAAAGTATGACCACCCGCTGTGGAGAACTGAATAGTAGTTTTTGAAGTAAAAGGGTTAGGGAAATTGGTAATTTGCAAATTACTAGTTGATACAGGTGGTGGTGTTACTCCGGTACATGCACTTGCTTTCAGCAGAGGAAGTGTTTGTAATTGCGTATTAACATCTTGCGGAAATAATGATTGCACCACCGCTTTATCCAAACAAAACCATTTTTCAAGAATGGTAGCATAAATACTTCGGAAGTCGTACTGCATGGGTACATTATCATTAACCATTGCAGTAGCAGGTATTGTGGGATTCATTCCAAGCATTCCCGCTTCTACTTGATTTCCGAAAAGGAAAAGTGGAGCAGCAGCACCGTGATCGGTACCCGTACTGGAGTTTGATTTGATACGTCTTCCAAATTCACTGAAAGTCATGCCTAATACTCTGTCCTCAACGCCCAAAAACTTAATATCATCCTGAAATGCTTTGATTGCAGCAGATACACGACCTAGCAACGTTGCATGTGTTCCCGTAATTCTATCTGTATTTACCTGTACCGAGTGTGTATCAAATCCACCAAAGCTTACCATGTAGACTCGCGTTTTTAATCCTCCCTTGATCAACCGAGCCACAATTTTTAATTGATCGGCCAACGTATTTCCAGTTGGGTAGGGTGACTGAACTGTTACCGCATTTGCTGCTGCCCTGATTACAGTTGCATAACCCTGCGTTTGACGATTGATGTTTCTAACATAGGTTAGTTCTTTACCTGCCCTGGAGTTTGGTGCATAATCATTGGTCCCTGCAATCAGATTGTAAAAACTGGTTGGGTTAGTAATACTCATACCCATATTACGGGTTGGCCCCTGTAAGGTGAGAGAAGTGAGTCCGCCTATTTGAATGGCTAAAGGATCGGGCATATCTGAATTGGGATAGCCCGTTGGATAATTTGGGTACTCATAGTCCAAATAACGACCTGCCCATCCACTATACACTTCCTGATTACTATTAGACGCACTCATCCAAATATCTGTAGCACGGAAATGCGAAAAGTTAGGTTGCGGATATCCTACGGCTTGTACAACATTCGCCTTTCCATCTGCAAATAAACTCTGTAATCCTGTCATTGCAGGATGCAGCCCTGTACCTGTAATTCCAGCGATGGGCAATACTGCCGATTCCGGTATAGCGATATTAGTACGTGCGTTGTAATAACGAGAATAATCCGCAACAGGTATCACCATGTTCAACCCATCATTACCACCTGATAATTGAACAATGACTAATACATGGTCAGTTAATGTATTTCCACGAAGCAAAGCCTGTACTAACGGAGAGTCAGTCGTGAAAGCCTTCACTGAATAGCCGTTGATCAACTCTGGAAGGAGTGCAGCAGCCGGAATAGCCCCCGATAGAAATTCACTTCTTTTCATGATCAGATCAACTGGTATTCAGAAAGGTTAAATAAATATTGGAATAGCGACTTCAATCGGTTGTTTACGATATTAAAATTGGCAGTAGTAGGATTGCTTTCATAGGCCATCCAAGCATTTGTCCAGTAATAATCCCATTGCTGCCCTGTCAAAAGTATTTGCGTTTTAATCTGGTCCTTGGATACATCACTCAACTGATTTTGATAGAGTAATGATAGTAGCTCTGTTAACAGGTCATTTGGATTACCCGGATTGCGTAATGAACGAGCCCACTCTATGCAGTTAAACTGTACACGAAACCCATTTGCAGCGTATCCTGAACTAATCATTATATCAGTAAACTGATTTCTTTTTGGCAAACTATCCGAAGTGATCCATAACTCATGAAAAGATGGTTCTTGATAAAACGCAGGATATCCTGCTACGTTGGGCGGATCATGTAAATTCATACCCAAGTTTACCATCCAAGAATAAAATGTATTCCACAAACTATAGTTGGTACTCCAGTCAGTTACTGGAGGAAATGTGACGTTCATCTCTCGAAGGGAACCAATTATATGATCAGCAGGTGATTTTATGTAACATCCCCTATTCATCTTATCAAAAAAGTGTTCACTCTTAAATAGCGCAGTAAGCATTGGCTTTATTTCATACCCACTACTCCTGAATATATCAGCCATAGGAGTAATCACATTACGCTCCGTATCAGCATCAATTTGATAATATACAAACCAGCGATACACCCGACGCGCAATAAACTTTGCAACTTCTTGCTGCGCGAAAATCATCGTGAGCAGATCCTCCAACTCTAGCATGCCCGCAGTTGCACCGGTGCGCCCCGTAATTACAGTGTTATTGAAAAAAGATGAAAAGGTTTTATTGACAGTACTATGACGTGTAGGTGTAAAAACGGGTTGGTATGTATTACCATTAATGGTCCAACCAGTTAAAACTTTTGCAGCTTCCTTTACGTCTGTTTCTGTGTAACGGGAATCAGGACCTTTACCTAAAGTAAAGAGTTCCATTAATTCTCTTGCATAATTCTCATCAGGTGCGGTAGCATTATTTAAGTATCCATTTAAATAACGAAGCATGGCAACATCAGTAGAAATATCGCGAACTAAATTTTTGAAATTACCCAAGCTATACCGCCTTATCAATTGGTGCTGGGAGTACATCCAATTTCCATTACCAACATCTGTCGCTTCGTTTCCAAAATGATCAGTCCAAAAAAGAATCATTTTTTCACGAATACTTCTATCCTGATTTATCAAATTGCCAGTAAGCCATTTTTTGTAAGAGGCTCTACGTAAACTCTGAATAGTTCCATCGTTATTAATATTATTCACCCAGGTAGAACCTTGCAATACTGCTGTATCCACGTTTACACCTACAGTAGTGGGATTTGCATATTCTTTAATTGGGGGGGCAGGAGCAGGAGCAGTAGGGTTTAATAATTCATCTACAACTTGATCGATGGTTCGTCCACGAAAATAGGCTAGGTCGCTACGTTTAGCTCCAAACAAAGTGCGTCTGAGTAGATGTAACAATTCTTCGTCTCCCCAAGTTCCAGTATAGGGATTCAAACCAGATTGAGTTCGTGAAAAAACCTGCTGGTTCGTTTGTTTTTCTACAACAGGGGCTAATTCGCGTATAAAACCTCTGCGGTCCATTATTGAAAATTAGGAAAAAACCATTACGGATGGTTTAAAAAGCAAAAAAAAATGAAAATTCTTTCCTAATAAATTCTTTCAATAATTCCAGCAATTCCCTGCCCTCCCCCAACACAAGCCGTGATCATGCCAAACTTTTTATTAAGTCGTTGTAAATCATGAAGATTTTGAATAGTCAATTTACATCCGGTGCAACCCAGCGGATGTCCCAGGGCTATGGCACCCCCATTTATATTCACCTTTTGGGGATCTAATCCAGCCTCCTTAATCACAGCAACAGCCTGTGAAGCAAAGGCTTCATTTAACTCAATAAGATCAATATCTTTTAACTCCAGGCCTGCCAATTTTAGTGCCTTTGGAATGGCCGCTACTGGGCCAATCCCCATAATACGCGGATGAACACCTGCAACAGCAGAACTCACTAGTTTTCCAATAGGTTTCAAATTCAATTGCTGTACCATTCGCTCGCTCATCACCAAAACAAATGCAGCCCCATCGGAAGTTTGCGATGAATTACCTGCTGTAATCACTCCTTTTGCTGCAAAAGCAGGTTTTAATTTAGCCAGTGCTTCCAACGAGGTATCAGCACGTGGCCCCTCATCAGTATCAACGATGAAAGATCGCTTTTGCTTTTTCTTTTTTTCATCTAAATAAACCTCCTCCACCGTTATGGGCAATATCCCAGACTTAAAGAAGCCATTCTCAATAGCTCGTATAGCTTTTTGGTGTGATTGAAAGGAGAATTCATCCTGCACTTCTCTGCTAACTTGGTATTCTTTTGCAACCGCCTCTGCCGTAAGTCCCATATTGAGATAATAATCGGGCTCATTTGATGCTATTGAATAGGCAGGAGATGTCTTCCATCCTGCGGCAGGCACCATGCTCATACTCTCCACCCCACCGGCAACAATACATTCAGCAAGTCCAGCTCTGATTTTTGCAGTAGCTATAGCAACAGATTCTAAACCAGATGCACAATAGCGGTTGATGGTAATGCCTGGCACCTCAATTCCCAGTGCGCGAGCAGCAATAATCCTCCCAACTTGTAGTCCCTGCTCCGCTTCCGGAACAGCATTACCGACAATGACGTCATCCACTTGTTTAGGGTCAAGAATGGGAACCTCTTTTATCAACCCTTTTATCACCTCAATTGCCAAATCATCTGGGCGTGTAAAACGAAATCCACCCTTTTTTGCTTTGGTAACAGCGGTTCTATAACCCGCTACGATATAGGCTTCTTGCATACATGAAGCGAATAGTTGTTTATGCAACTTTCGCTAGTTCAAATTTACGACGCCCATCCGTCTTTGCAAACACTTTAGCGCGAACCTTTCTTGAATTATATTTGCCCGCGTCATGTACAAACTGATTAGAAAAATTCTTTTCCTTCTACCTCCGGAAGAGGCTCATCACTTTTCACTTTTTCTATTACAGATCATTTGCAGCACCCCGCTTACAAGACGTTTATTGCGAAATCTATTTGAGCCAACCCACACACAACCTGTGAAAATTGCTGGACTCCATTTTAAAAATCAGGTTGGACTGGCCGCTGGATTTGACAAAAACGCATTACACCTACGCGAATTAAGTTGTTTAGGATTTGGACATGTTGAAATAGGAACAGTAACACCACAGCCACAAAGGGGCAATGAAAAACCTAGACTATTTAGGTTGCCAGAAGACCGAGCCTTGATTAACCGAATGGGATTTAATAATGATGGAGTTGTAACCATTGCTCGAAGACTAAAGCATTGGAGAGAAGAAATCCAATCCAGAGTAGACGGCCATCCTGCGCTTATCATTGGAGGAAATATTGGTAAAAACAAATCGACTCCGAATGAAGAAGCTTGGAGAGACTATGAGTTTTGTTTTGACCGCCTACACCCTTGGGTGGATTATTTTGTAGTGAACGTTAGCTCACCCAATACCCCGGGCCTACGTGCACTTCAGGATAAAAATTTTCTGCATAAAATTTTAACCTTATTGCAAGAAAAAAATAAATCTAAAACTAAACTCCGTCCTATCTTTTTAAAAATTGCACCGGATTTAAGTCAGGAACAAGTTGATGATGTAATTGATCTTGTACTTGCCATCGGATTAGATGGCCTAGTAGTTAGCAACACCACAATTAGCAGAGAAGGATTACTCACCAATGAAAATACGGTGAGCAGAATGGGGGCTGGTGGTTTAAGTGGCGCCCCTTTAAAGGAAAAAAATACAGCCTTGCTTCGTTATATTAATCAAAAGACCGCTGGAAAAATTCCAATGATTGCATCCGGTGGAATTTTTAATGCAGCAGATGCTAAAGAAAAAGTAGAGGCCGGTGCATCACTGGTACAAGTTTGGACCGGATTTATTTATGAAGGACCAGGTATTGCAAAAAATATAATAGAAGCTGTAAAGCCAACCTGATTGTGGTTCGTATAAACTAACAAGCTAGTAAACTGACAGCCACGATACCCGCTGTTTCGGTACGTAGCCGAGAAGATCCCAAACTGACTGAAACAAAATTATTTTCAGCAGCTATATTTAATTCGTCATCGGTAAAATCCCCCTCAGGGCCAATACAGATTAATACATTTTTTTTAGAAGTCGCTATTAGAGAGGAAAGTGGTTGCTTGGTTACATCACTACAAGTTGCGATGAAATGATCCCCATCTTGTAGCTTCCATTTTTGAATTGCACCAAACTCTTGCGGTGTGACCAAGGTTGGTAGCCATACCTGCCGACTTTGTAATAAAGCACTTTGTAAAATAGATTGCATCCGCTCTACTCGTGCGGATTCCTTTTCAGTTCGGTCACACAAAAGAGGGATGATGTTGGCAACTCCTAATTCAGTGACTTTTTCCAACAACCATTCAAATCGATTACGGTTTTTTAACAAGGAAATAGCCAGCGTTATTTGTTTCAAGGGCCTTGGAATGGATTGAAGTTGCTGCACTTGTAATCGACAGTGCTTTCGATTGTCATCAATGATACTTGCCGTGGCTAATTGCCCTTTCCCATCTGTCAACTCAACAATATTGCCCATTTTTAGTCGCAACACTTGAATGGCGTGCTTACTATTGTCTTCATCTAGTGTTACACCTGTTAAACCAACAAGAGGCTCTGTAATAAAAAAAAGAGGGGCAGACATAATCAAATAGGTAAGTCATCCAAATCGTTTTCTAACTGATTCATCTTGCTGCCTGTTTGAACAAAAACGCGAGCACCTCCTGCCCCATCTTCATCCCGCACAGGTTTCCAATTACCTGGTAAACCAGATACACCCATTCCGCCACCATCTTCAACAAATTTTTGAATATTGAGTAGTGCACGTAGTTTGATTGTTTCCAATGAACCATTACGATGCTTAGCAATCCGCACATGCGTTTCACCTCTGTTATTTTCTCCCATTTCATTTGAGGTGATATCATAATACTCCGGACGATACAAAAACATTACCATGTCCGCATCTTGCTCGATTGCTCCAGATTCACGTAGGTCACTTAATTGGGGCATCTTTGTTCCATCCTTTCCTGCTCCACGCGTTTCCACCGCACGACTCAATTGAGAAAGGGCAATGATTGGAATACCTAACTCCTTAGCTAGTGCTTTTAAGTTTCTGGAGATATTGCTGATTTCCTGCTCTCGATTACTGTTACGTCCATCTCCAGTTCCACTCATCAATTGTAAATAGTCAATAATTACCATCCCAATATCATGCTTATTTTTAAGTCGACGACACTTTGCACGTAATTCAAAAATGTTCAATGCAGGTGTATCATCTATAAAAAGTGGTGCTTGTGAAAGTCGCTGTACACCACGAGCATAAAGTTGCTTCATTTCATGCTCTTCCATTTTTCCACGACTAATTTTTTCAAGCCAGATTTCGCTTTCTGCTGCCAAAATACGTTGTACTAATTGGCTCGCACTCATCTCTAATGAAAAGAAAGCAACAGGCGTAGGCTTACCTGGAAGCATTGCAGCATTGCGGGCCAGATTTAATGCAAAAGCAGTTTTACCGACCGCAGGACGAGCTGCCAAAATAATCAAGTCGGTCTTTTGCCATCCATAAGTAACACGGTCTAGCGAGGGGAAACCACTTGTCACGCCAGTAAGATCCTCATTTTTATTTCTAAGATCTTCTATGCGTTTGATTGTATTGACTAGAACCGAATCAATTGTTTCAAAATTTTTACGCAGGTTATTATTCGTTATCTCATAAAGCTTACTTTCTGCATCATCTAATAAATCAAACACATCCGTAGAATCTTCAAAGGCATCGTTGATAATTTCACCACTTACCCGAATGAGTTCACGCTGAATAAATTTCTGTAGAATAATACGAGCGTGTGCTTCGATATTAGCAGAAGAAACCACCGCATTGGTCAAGCGGGTAAGATAATAGGCTCCGCCTACCAGATCTATTTCTTCCTTAGTTCTTAATTCCTCTGCAACCGTTAAAATATCGATGGGCTGACTCTTGTTAGCAAGAGACTGCATGGATGAAAAAATGCGCTGGTGTGCTTCTACATAAAAACATCCTGGCTTGAGTATCTCAACAACCACATCAAAAGCACCTCTTTCCAACATAATTGCACCCAATACGGCTTCCTCCAGCTCTTTTGCCTGTGGAGGAACCTTACCATACACCATCGTGCCTAACTCTACAGCTGATTTACGTTTACGCTGCCGATCCTTATTTATGTTCGATAACTCCATAGTAAAAGGGATTTAAAAATTCAAATGTCGAACGGCGAAATAAACCCCAAAAGGAAAATGGAAAAAATTTTTCTTTCTTCACCAGTTCTACACCAAAAAAATCAGGTTATCCACAGTCAGGACAAAAGCTCACGCGCGTTAGCTAATGCTGCAGGAGTGGGATTTTCGCCCCCAATCATCTGTGCAATAGTTTGTACCCTTTCTTCTGAATTTAGTGGCCGTATAAATGTGCGTGCGGCACCAGTTGACCCCGAAACTTTGTCTTTGTAAACAAAAAAATGAGTGTACGCTTTACCGGCAATCTGAGGCTGATGCGTAATGCAAATTACTTGGCGACTTGCAGATAATTCTTTTAATAATAATCCCACTTGTCTGGCCGCTTCTCCCGCTATACCCGTATCGATTTCGTCAAAGATTTGCGTAGAAAATTTTAATGAATCTCCTACCAGCGATTTGATACACAACATAAGACGACTAAGTTCACCCCCACTTGCTACTTTACGTAATGGATGAAATTGCCCACTATTATTGGCGTCAAATAAAAACTCTATGGCATCATTTCCGTGTGGACCCAGTTGCTCTGCAGTAAGTTGTACCTTGATTTTTGCTGATGGCATTCCAACCCGATGCAATAATTCATGCACTCGTTTTTCAAATCCTTTGATTTGTTTTTCCCTTCCTTTGGAAATGCGACTCGCTAATTCAACAGCTTTTTTCTCGGAAGCGGCCACCTCTTTTTGCTGTTGAACAATCAACTGATCAATATTCAGAAATTGCTGTAATTGTTTAGCCAGCTCCTCGTGAATGGTAAGCAGTTCTGCAGTAGTCTTTACCTGGTGCTTTTTACAAAGTCGATACCCCAATGAAAGCCGCTCGGAAACCCACTCCAACCGTTTTGTATCTCCTCCAAAATTGGAAGAAAGTTTATCAAACTCTCTAGAAAGATCCTGTAACTCCACATACGATGAACGGAGTCGATCTTCCAATGGGGGAAATGCTTCATGCATATCGCGAAATTCTGCTAACGCATGCAGAAATGATTTTAACTGCGCCAACGCCGGCTCATCGCCTTCGGTTAAGAAAGAAGTGATACGTGTAAAAACTTTTTGAACCTCCTCCGTATGTGTGAGCAATTTGAGCTCAGCCTCCAACTCTTCCAATTCACCAGCCCGAAATGCAGCTGCTTCTAATTCGTCCCATTGAAATTTGTTGTATTCTGCCCTTGCATCAGAAGAAGATTTTTGATCTAGATATGTTTGTAAAATGGTTTTAGATTGTATCCACTTATCGTAACTCAATCTATACTCCTCTACTAAAGAAATTTGTCCTGCCAACGCATCCAGCACCTCTCGTTGAAAATCTTCTTGGCCTAATTGAAGTGTATCAAATTGCTGATGCAAATCGACAAGCAATGAAGAAATTTGTTGCAGCTGTCCTAAATTAACTGGCGTATCATTAATGAAAGCTCTTGATTTACCTTGAGGATTTATCTCTCGTCGAAGAACCAGTTCCTGCCCAGTCTCCAACTCATTTGCGAGTAAAAATTGATACACGCGTTGGTCTGCACCAAGGTCAAAAACCCCTTCTACCACTAATTTTTTTTCCTTTTGACTGAGCACAGTTGAGTCAGCTCGCTCCCCTAAAATAAGACCCAGTGCACCCATCAAAATTGACTTTCCAGCACCTGTTTCGCCAGTGATTGCACTAAACCCATTACTGAGTTCAATCTCAACCTCATCGATGATGGCATAATTCTGGATAAAAAGCCTTTTCAGCATGCGCACAAATTAGCGCGATTTGCGAGAGTCACAAAGGGAATTAACACTGCAACAAAAGATTATTCTAAAAAAAATCCCGCTCCATTTGGAACGGGATCAGTTATTTACTGTAGAAGGGGGTTAAATTTCCACTTTTGCACTTAAATCTTCATCAACCAGAATACGACCACAATTTTCGCAGATCATGATTTTTTTATGCTGGCGGATTTCACTTTGTTTTTGAGGAGGGATCGCATTAAAACATCCACCACAAGCGTCTCTTTCTACGGAAACTACTGCCAATCCGTTTCTATAGTTTGTACGGATTTTCTCGTAACTAGCTAATAAACGTGGATCTACCTGCAGCTTTGCTTCTTCAGCCTGTTTTTTATATTTCTTTTCTTCTTTTTCGTTAGCTGTGATAATCTTTTCAAGTTCCTCTTTTTTACTTGTCAACACACCTTCTTTTGCGGCAATATTCTTTTTGGCCTTGTCTAATAAAACAGCTTTCTCAGCAATCTCATCAGTAGCATCTTTGATGTGCTTTTCAGCCAGTTTGATATCAAGCTGCTGCATTTCAATCTCTTTGTTAACAGCTTCGTACTCGCGATTGTTCTTTACATTCTCACTTTGCTTCTCATACTTTTTGATGAGCGCTTCAGACTCCTTAATTGCCAACTTACGTTGCTCGATAAACTCGGTCACCCCATTGATTTCTTCTTCTATACGGGTTTTACGGGCATTCAAACCAGTGATCTCGTCTTCCAGATCAGCAACTTCCATAGGAAGCTCCCCTTTCAGGATTTTAATCTCATCTAATTTGCTGTCAATTTGCTGAAGGGTCACCAGAGAGACCAGCTTTTCCTGGATCGAGAAATCTTTTACTTGTGCCATAGATAGTTGACCGGATTTGTGGAAACGCTTGTTT
>Ga0129333_10000894_pt1 | contig 26278 bp, 38 predicted proteins | sample CPB6_08_DNA_FD_94474 | JGI IMG/M metagenome (GOLD analysis project Ga0129333, IMG submission 94474) | Freshwater to marine salinity gradient microbial communities from Chesapeake Bay, USA - CPBay_Sum_0.6_0.8_DNA | ecosystem: Environmental > Aquatic > Marine > Coastal | place: USA: Chesapeake... | reverse complement strand
TCTTGCTTGTATTGATTGCTCATCCATTAACAGTTCCAGTTTTTCAAGGCCGCAGCCTTACGGGTTGGTCGGCCCTTCTCGTCCTTCATTGGGCCGGGGACTCCACTCATCCGCGCACAAAAAGACTTTTTACGGCCTTCGTCAGCTTTTGTTTTAGGGTTTGGAGCTGGAGCTTTAAGGTTTGAATTATTTTTCGCATTGTATGCCGCCCTTCCTTTTGCAGTCATGCCCGCACCCTGCTCCACGGGCTTGTAGTTCTTGCCCTTGCCAGTAGTAGTCCGGGGTATGGGTTTATTGGTTGTTTTCATCGATCCAACACACATCCTTCCATGACATCATAAGCAGTTTTTGGCCTTCTTGCTCTACTTCTTGGAACGTCAGGTACTCGCCTGTTGTTCCGTAGCGAATCCTCTGACCTACCTCGCAGGGGTTAGGAATGATCCGACCCTTCTTGTCGTACTCTCCCGGCCCAACAGCAACCACCTCGCCCATGTTCGGGTTTTCCCGCATGATTACTTCAAGGATTGCGCTCTTTTCGCGCTCAATCGGCTTGACTAGAATCCGGTCTCTCAGAGGTCTTATCATTTCTTTTGCGTGGTTTAGGGTTGATCTCCGGGGTGTCCTTGGACTGATACTCCCCGCACCATTGAGTGTCTTGCTTCATTACATACTCAGGATACCGCTGGCACATTCCAAACTTCTGGTTTGCCAGAAAGAACCTACAAGTCCCGCAGTTCACTTCAAGTTTTCCAGCTTGTAAATCGTTGTGTTAATCAGATCCGTAATCCCGTCTATCAGGTTCTGAATCTCTGAATCTTGTGGTAAGTCCTTGCGGGTGTCATCCACATAGCTCCGCAAAGCCTTCATGTACGCAAGCGGGTCTTTATCCATATAGACCTCTTGCTCTTTATCGACCTCTCCGAATATCCCGTTGCGACCCATGTAGGTCTCAACCAGACCGTCAACTAGATCAGGCATGGCTTCGTAGAACTTGCCCAATGCTTTATGTGCAGAATAGCTAGTAGTCTGCCAATGATAGACATGAGCGCAACTTGCAGAGTGCAAGAGGTTTAGCGCGAAAGATTCCATTTCACCCATGGGTAGATTCTGCACTTTCCTCAAGGTTCACGCAATAGACATTTACCAACCGTGGGCCTGTCTTGGCGTTGGTTTCCTTACCCTTCTCGCACCGAATCTTGTTCGTTGCCACCAGCTTAAATAGCACCGCCTTGACCGAATGGTTCTTCGCATGGGTTTTAATCGAAATCTCTCGCCTTGTCAGGTTCGGATACTTCGTTAAGACCTTTAGGATGTCTCGGCTGAGAAACGACCTGCGGGTGCGCTTTTTGGGTTCCATCAAGCTATTATAAACTGTTTGGTGGGAGGCGGTGTGTACGACAACCGGATCTCACGATGCTCCATTTGTCCCTCCCCCCACCAGCTTTACTTTTACCATACCCAAACATTGATCGCTCACTTTATATGTGCAATCAATCCTCTTATCGTTGATTTTCCAAGCATCGGCAAGTCCGTCTTGTCCCGCCTTGAAAGCACCAACCATGTTGTCCTTATCCCGTGGCCTCTTATCTGGGGGGTAGAACTCCACCTCCAAATAAATCGGGCCTTCCTCGGGTATTTCCCACCTCTCTTGCAGCGCCAGCATCCTGACCGCAAACCGGTACTTCTTCTTAGCTGATGCCTGTGGAGCCCAATGGCCTGAGTAGTTGGGACTCAGCTCCTTGGGGGGCCACGGCAGGGACAGCCTAGCGGGTGAGCTTTTCGATTGTGTCATTCAGTACGCTTAGTTCGGTCTTTTTCAATACGTTCCAGATAGACTTGCGACCGTGGATACCGTTGTGGCTCCCTTGGTGGCAGTCCTTGCAAAGGGGTATACAGGTGTACTGGAGCCCCTGCTCAATGTGGTGGGCATCAGAGGGTTCCGCAGCTCCGCAGACCCCGCAGGGCAGGGATTTTACAGCCGCCAAGTGCCGTCTCTGTGGGGCGGTGAGTTTATTGTTCACGCAGCCTAGACTTTCTCAGACAGGTGGTCTTGCAGCCACAATGAGGTTCACGCTTGTAGTCCGGTAAAAAGCCGAACTTCATGTCCAAATACTTGGCCTCTATTTCCCTCAAGACCTTGCAATCTATTCCCATGACCAGCCTATCCCGGCAACCGAGGCATTGCAGATTAAAAATCCGCGATCCCTTTTCGCACTTCTCACAGGTCATGCAACCTTCAGACCTTCTTTAGCGGCCTTAATCACCGCAGCCCTAAAGTCTTGCGGGCTGGTGAACTTACTCTCGATGACCCCCAGCTCCGCGCCTTTAGCCTGTATTCCGGGCCAAGTCTCATGCCAAGGTTTCTCATTCACGATGTCCGGTAAATCAACTTCCTCCTCGTCCATCCAGCCGCCATCGTTTAGCCATGTGCTTGGGTAGGGGATGTACTGGCCCCCAGCCTTGGCCCAAGAGTCAGACTTCCTAGCCCTCGCAATCGCAGCCAACAGCTCCTCAATTGGTGGCCTGATCTTGGCAAGCTTCTCCCAAGTGCGGAGCGCCTGAAGCTTACTTTTCTTCTTCGGGTAGGCTTTCCAAAATGTCTCAAAGTCAGTCATTTACCCAATCCCCTCGCGTTAAAGATTTCTTTATTTAATCTTTCTTGTAGTTCAACAAACTTTGATTTGTTTTCGTTAAGTAGTCGCTCGGACAGGTAAAAAAAGCAAGTAGACTTTTCGCTATCAAAGTCAAAATTCACGTTTTCTAAGAGAGTAGAAACCTCGTCAAACCGGTAACTCAGCTCATCAAACTCGTTGCTGATTTTCCACAAATCTCCCAATAGCTTATTTATTTCGTCTTTTTTAACCGTTTTTTTCTTAGTCATCTTCACGCTCCCGGATGGACTTCGCGGCCTCTTTACTGACATAGCTGGCGAGCTTGGCGCACTCGGCTCGCTCGTACTGGACGGCCTTCTTGATGGCCTTGACCATGATCTCGGAGGCGCTCTGCTTAACGTCCCCGATGACAACCTCTAGCATCTTGGCTATCTGGGCATCTGAGGCCGTCCAAAGCGGTTTAATCAGGTCTCCCTGAGTGCGGATCATCCCAACCGACAGGGCTAGGTGTTCTATATCTTCGCGGGTCATGTAAGCTCCTTTCGGTAAATACTAGGCCATTAGGAAACTGTTTGCAAGTACCTAAGACAAAAGAACGACCAACCCGCAAAAACTAATTTTTGCGAATCTTGTTGGGAGATGTATACCGTAACCACGGCTTCTCTAGGTAGCCCAACCCACGTCTAGACGGGCATCGCAGGTGTCGTCCCTCGCTCCGTGGCTACTTATTCCACGGCCTCTGCCCCATCCCCGCCTTCTACTTTGCTGGCGTTTCGCGCAGTCAGCTACCAAAAAGAAAAACCCCCGGATACTTAGGTGGGTATGGCCCTTGGCATGGGCAGCGGAGGAAAAATGACCGGACAGTACGGCTGGAGAGCCACATTTCCCGCGCTACACATACCCACCTAAACAACCGAGGGTTCCGTACTGTCTTCATCTTTCCAACAAGTGCCACCTTGCTGACGGTTCGATTTTATATCCAGTTTAGGTTTATAGTCAATAACCCTACACTTTGTAGGGAAATAGTAGAGAAATAGCAAAATAATTCAAAAAGGGGTTGCAAACAGTTTACTAATCTGGATAATCACTTTTACGGTCACTTGATCGTACTAACCGGAGAGAATAAATGACAAACGCACCAGTAATCAAAACAGAAATTTATCTTCAGCCAAAACGTTATAACCGTAACTTACGCGCCACAATTTCTGGCGCATGGATTTGTGATTCAGACAACGGTTGTTTTGCAATTTGCCCAGACTATGCGGCTAAAACTTCAGAACAAGCTCTTGCAATTCTGAACGGTCGCGGTCAAGAACAATACGTTTTAATTAACGCATAATTAACGGGGCTTCGGCCCCTCACCGGAGAGAATAAATGGGCAAATTTCAACAACACGCAGTATTTGAGCGCCGAACCGCTTGGGTCGGTGGCGAGTTTGGCGAACAGTATGCTCGCAAAAAGTTTGGCGATGTAGTCGTTGACTCCTTGCCATTAAAAAAGCGCGGCAAGTATAAAGGCCGCATTAATGCCTCGATTGAGTGGATTAAAGTTACTCGTCCCGGCTGGGTTCCAAGCGGTTACAGTCTTGAGGAAAGCGCCCCGGCTTCCGGGTATGTCGAAACCAGAAGTGACCAAGTAGTAGCGGTTATTTTGTATAGCGACACTTCTTATAACGGTTTTGTAATTCACGACATGGACGGCGATACATGGCATTTCGGTGATGAGTTACGTTATGCCAGCAAAAACAAATTACGGGCTGCATAATCAAGCCCTACTTTCGGAGAGAATAAATGACAACTTCAATTACTTGGTCAATATATCGTGATGATCCTATTGACCATGTCCTCACCATAACAAACACCCACGGCAGACATTACAAGTGCGCTAACTGCGCCGGTCGTATCTTTACGTCTGACGATGACTGCCTAGAAAACTTTATTAACGCCCACGCAGATTGTGAGAAAAAAAATGACTGATGCAGAACACCACCAACAGCAGTTGGAGCAGCAAGAGCAAGAAGAAAAGATAACAATCCAGCACCTAGACTTAATTGCTTATAAATGTCTGGGTGTAGCCCAAGCAGTTCGTGACCTTAGTTTTATGCGTGACCCGCAGTCGTTTGAAAATATGAAAGCCCGATTGATTGAGCTGGCAAATGAGTTTGAAACCACAAGGAGAAAGTACGATGACCAAAAATGATTTAGTAACTAAGCACTTGAAAACCAGAGGCCACATTACATCGTGGGAAGCAATTCAGAAGTATCGCGCTACACGCCTTGCAGACATTATTTTTCAACTGCGCTCAAAGGGTATGGCAATCAATACGGTAATGTGTGTGCGTAATAAAGAACGCTACGCTCGTTATGTTTATATGGGGAAGAAACCATGACCAAAGAAGAATTTGGTGATTTAATCGCTGGTGCGTTGTTTGCACTCGTAGCAGTTCTAGGAATGTTCATTTAAGGAGAATAACTTGAATACAGGCATAGTAAATATTAGAGGCAAAGAGTATATGACCGTGGCCCTGCGGGTTCAGAAGTTCCGCGAGGCTCACCCGGATTGGGAGCTGTCTACAGAAATAATTAAGGCAGACGATACCGTGGTGATCATGCAAGCTCGGATCTACACAGATTTGGGCAAGTGCATCGCTACGGGCCACGCAGAGGAGTTCAGAGCCTCTAGCCAGATCAACTCAACATCCGCATTAGAGAACGCAGAGACCAGCGCCATTGGTCGGTGTCTAGCTGCGGCTGGTTGGGGCGGTACTGAGTTCGGTTCTGCCAATGAAGTTCAGAACGCTATCCACCAGCAAGCCACGCCCAAAAAACGTGCGACCAAAACGAAAGAGGAGCTGGTCAAGCTGATCAATGAGGCATCAAGCTCTGAGATCCTGTCGGTGTTCTGGAAAGCTCTAACCCCAGATGAGCGCGAGCTGGTCAGGACTGAGGCCGCACACAAGGGCGCAGAACTTAAGGGGGCCAAAGATGCGTGAAGCCAATCCATATCAACTCGATGGGAACTGGTGGAACGCTCGGCTAGGTAAGCTCACCGCCTCTCGTATGAGCGCGGCTATGAACTTCTTGAAGTCTGGTAAGGAGTCCACGGAACGCGAGAACCTACGCTATGAGGTCGTAGCCGAGAGGATCACCAACACCTTTGCGGATAAGTACACGACATCTGATATGCAATGGGGGGTCGAGCAAGAGGCCGCAGCCAAGGAACGGTTTGAGTCCGTGACCGGTTTGATCGTGACGGACACCCCGTTCATTGACCACCCTCGCATACCGTTTTGCGGTTGTTCACCTGATGGCTTTGTATCTGACGGATGCTTAATTGAGATTAAGTGTCCCAAGACCAAGACACACATGAAGTACATAGCCAATCAGGAAATCCCTGCGGAGTACAAGCCGCAGATGACCCTACAGGCCGCGGTCACGGGTAAGGCCGTTTGGTTTGTTTCCTACGATCCGCGCATGGGTGAGGGTAAAGATTTATTCATTAAGAAGTTCAAGCCTACCCCAGAGGAAATAAAAGTAGTTGAGGACGCAGCCGAGCAGTTCTTGGCTGAGTGCGAGGCCTTGTTTGATTTCTACAACAACAAAGCTGTTTATTTCGATAAGGATTAAAAATGTTACTAATTGGATTAGCAAGAATCGGTAAAGACCCAGTAATTCGCCATACCGCAGACGGAAAGCCCGTGATGGATTTATCGCTGGCTATGGACTACGGCAAGAAAGGCGCAGACGGCAAGCGGCCTACGCAATGGGTTAGCGCGACCATGTGGGGTGACCGAGTAGAGAAGCTGCAATCTCACTTAGTCAAGGGCCAGAGCCTTTTTGTGACACTATCTGAGCCACACCTTGAGGAATACAAGCGCAAGGACGGGACTACTGGCACATCGCTCAGAGCTAGGTTAAATGAGCTGGAGTTTGCTGGAGCCCCGCGAGACAAGGTGCGCGAGGAACCCAAGATTGAAGATTTAGATAGCGACATTCCTTTCTAGGGGGACTTATGGAAGATATTTCGTCAATCATTATTAAGCTCGACCTAAACCTGTCGGAACTAAAGCGTCTGACTAGAACCCCGGCGTTTGCCGATAACGAAAAGATTACGCAGATTGTTTTAGATATGCGCTGGCAGTTATCGCAAGCCTTAACTTCGATTGGTAAAAATGCCGAACCGAATTAAGTGCTGGGCTCTGAAAGACTCGCGAGGCCGCTACGTTCAGATAGAACATGGTGCAATGCCGCAAGAAGCCTTTAAGAACTTGACATTTAGAACTCAGCGAGCAGCTAATGAGTGGCTGGCTAGGAATTTGTACTGGTACTACAAGGCCAAACCCGTTCAGGTAATTGTCAACATAAAAGAGGTAGGTGAACCATGACTTTTCCCGTTCGGGTAATTGTCACTATCAAGGAGGTAGGTAAACCATGACTTTTATTTCTCATTTAGTCGCTGCTGATATTTGGTTTTTTATTCTGTGGATGATTGCAATGATTGCAATGGTCTGCTTTGTATGCTCACAAAAGGAAAAAAAAGATGAAAAGACTACTGATAGTTTTAGCCCTGACCGGGTGCGCCACCACAAACCCCGGGGACTATAGCGTTACCCCTCCAGCTCAAAAGCTGGTCGTGGATAAAGAGGTTCACGCCATGACCCGCTTGGAGACCGCCAACGCGATTCAGGACTGTCAGGCGGCTCGCACTAGGGCTGTGGTTATCTACGGTCGCAGGGCCGTTGGAGGGGTGACTAGGGACGTTGTAATTGATGTAACTTGCGCCCCGCTGTACTAAAAAAGAACCCCCAAAAGGGGGTCAAGGGTGCTGCTTGAGGAGTGCCTTAACTGTAAGCCCGAGTCCCCTGCCGGTCAATTATTAGCTTCTGACCGCGTGGGGACGTTTCCGGGGTGTTTGGGACGCTGATGTGCGTCCATGAGTCAAACTCTAGGATGATCTGATCGAACGGCACAGAGGCCGCTATACAAGCCTCTACAACCTCTCTAGGCTTCATGCCGGGAACCCGTAGGTCAGCCGCACAACCTAGACGGTGCTGGGAGGTGTCCTTAGACCCTACAGCGTCATTGACCTGTTTCGACCGAAAGGCCGAGTTGATCATTACGGGTTTGCCCCCGACCGCAGCCTTGACCTGTTCTAATAGCGCCGCCAGACGGATCAGGTTCTCTTTTTCCGCGTTACTAGGAATGTTGAGCCAGCCGTTACGCTCGGCGGTTTCAGACCGGGTCAGCTCATCATAGGTAAAGTGTTCGGATAGGTTCATTTCTTCTTGCCCATAATCTCATCGAGCTGCTGGGACTTTTCTTTAGATCCCTGACTAGACCCAAAGTAATAACCCAAAACCATAGTCATGGCAGAGGTCAGCGCACCCAGAACGTAAATAAGAATGTCTTTTGATTGGGTGTTGACCTCTACAAAAATGATGACCAAGAAAAGTATAAAAGTCAAAGAAACTGTACCTAACGCTAAAATTGGCGTAATAATTTTATTGATAGTTGGCGCAAACTCGCTGGTAGCAATTTCAATCTCGCGCTTACGGGCTGAGTCCATTTCCTTGACATGGGCCTCTAGTTCTGCAAGCTGACCCTTCTGAGCCATTTCCATGAGCTTGGCCTGTGCTTCCGCTTTGGCGGCTGGGTCGGGCAGAACCTTGTCAAGAACCTTTTCCCCTATAGATAGCAGAGCTGCGATTGGTAACATTTTTATCCTTTCGTTGCTAAATAGAGACCGATATTGCTAAAAGCGTAACCGGCAAAAACAATAGCCATTCCTAGGTTCCCTTTTGCTCCCTGTTCAAAACCTATGTATGCATATACACACCCAACCAGAATGATCAGCCACGGGCTCATACGCGCTGACCACGGAAGTAAGCCACCCCGTTAATAACCTCGCAAAGCTCTGGCGGCAGTAACTTACCATTCTCAAAAGTTAATACACAAAACCCTGAACACCAGTTGACGGGGTTCATTTCGGTGTAAGTGAATTGGTCTGAATATGGCTCCGCAAGCGTCCCGGCATCGACCCCCCACCTACGACCATCGTAATCACTAAAGGGTGTGATTTTGAGCTGGTGTAAGTGACCCGTAATTATCGACCGCCCCGATTTCAGGGCATTATTCCAAGTGCTGTGTATCCCGTTGTGATAGCGATGCTTGATAATTACCGAGCCATTCACATCAATTCGCCACCCCGTGTGCCAACCCGGAAAGTACGCAAACAGGTCGCTGAACTCTGATAGTTCTGGTGCGTTCTGAGCAATGTAGTTAAAGAGGCGCACATCGTGGTTGCCGTAAGTCCACAGTTTGACTGCGTTCTTTGATGCCTTCGCAATCTCATCTAGCCGGTCTTGACAGGCTTCTATTTCTTGTTTTGGTGTTGGGGGGTTCGTTCCCATCAGGGAGGCGTGACGGCTGATTCTAGCCCCATCAAAGACATCCCCGTTAAGCACAATTGTTTTAGGCTTAAATTCAGTTAGCAGGGAAACAAACGCCTTGTGTGCTGTGGTTGATTCTTCGGGCCAGTAATGACAGTCACTAGCAATAAAAACGTGACCGTTTTCTACTGTGTGTTCTATCACCCTGCGGTTCTCAGGTATGTATGTATTGCGCTTGCTTTCTTGTGGCGCACAGTAGGCCGGTAGAGGTATTCCGCGATCCATTTGGATCTTAGCCTTGCGCTGACCAAAACCACGCACAGACATACCAACGAATTCAGCAGCCAGCTTGGTGCTGCCAAACCGTTTCATTGCGGTAATAATTTCTTCGTCAGATACTCTTTTTAGTGCCACGGGGTTTCCTTTGCAATTTCATTTCGTCAATTGGGCCATGAGAACTTGAGTCATACATACAAGCAATCTCAACAGCTTCTTTTGGCGATGCTCCCAAATGGAGCGCAGCGATGGCAAAGTTGGCTCCGGTTCCGATTGACCAAAACGGGTTCTTAATTCGCGCAGGAATGATGGTACTTTCGTATATCCAAATACCATCGTGCCTGAGTTCAAGAACTGTAACGTCAATATCAGAATCTAACTCTCCACCTAATTCCATTACTTGATAAAACTTTAAAATCTTGTCCCAATCACCGCAAGCGCCGTATATGCAATCCTTTCCACGGCGTAACTTTTCAGAAAGGTAAAACGAGTCATCGCCGCTAATCATGCTATCGCTGGCAATCTCAAGAGTAGAAAATTTAGCGGCAATCGTGGTCATTACCAAGCCCCTGTTGCTTTAAGCACCCCATAAAAGATAGCCGATACCGCAAAAATTGTTATCCAAATAATCCGTTCTTCAGCCCGAAAACGCTGAAAATCATGATCAAGAACCTTGCGTTCTTTTCGCATTTGAGCAATTAAAGATTGCACTTCTGTGACAGCGGTCTTGCCAAACTCTCGTTCCATGTCCTCGTACATACCCTGCTCGGCGGCTCGGATCTTGCGGACTTCACGGTATTCGTTGGCAGCGTCAATAAATACTAGGTCTCCACGCCTCTCTAGCTGGAGCTGCTTTTTTTTCCACGCTACCCTAGCCTTGGCTTCCTCATCAAGGAACGATGAGACCTCTGCCCCGGTCTGTTTGATCTCGCGACCAACTTTGACGGCTTCTTTAATTCCTTCTAAAGCTGCTCTGGCAGTCGAGGCTGGATCTGCCATTCATTTGTCTGCCTTGTCATGGAGACGCTCGTACAGAGATCCAATCAAGCTCTCTAGCTTGTCAAACCTTGCGCTCATCTCAATCCTTACTTCTTTTAGGTCATCCCTGCGGACATACATCTCCCGCAAGTCTTTTTCTATCTGGTGAGTGTCCCTACGCAGCTCTTTTAGGGAATCCCATATCTCACGGGCAAACCATCCTAGCGCAGCCAAGACGCTACTTAACCCAATATTTATGACAGTTTGCCAATCCATGTTAGGTTTTCATGATGTAGCACAGAGCGTAGTACGGGGGCAGATTTGCATTTGTGCCTGAAGTACCAGCAGTTGCAACGGTGGTTGCAGTTGCTACCGTAATACCGGTCGTTGCCGTTGAAGTGTTTTGGGTTGATGTGTCAGCCCAAATTGGGTTTGCGCCAGCAGTACCGGTTAGCGAGTTATACCGTGTAAAGGTATGGTTGTGGCCCGGATCGGTTACCGTTGATGTGCTGGTAGCTGTATGCGTGTGGCTTACAACTATAGCGTTAGCCGAGCCGCCAGTTCCGTCAACCGCGTAGGTTGATCCAGCGCCAACCACAAACCTGTCTCTTAGGTCAGGGGTTCCGTTAGATCCGTTACACAAAACGTAGCCCGCAGGAATAGATCCAATTGACCCAGACCAGAGGAAAATACCGCCCGCAGGGATTGGCGTTGCCGGTGGCGGGGTTGCTCCAATAATCCCGTACAGGTTGTCGTAGGTCTGGATGGTTACGTCTGCCGAGTCCTTTAGGATGAACTTGTAGAAGAACCCTTCAGTCAACCAGATGTCGTTTGGCGGTCTGCCGCTTGTCCCTAAAATGATAGGGTTGGCGTTAGCCGTTAGCCCTGAACTGCTAGTGTAAGTAGCCAAGGGCGTGCTTGACCCGGCCTGATAGGTATAAATCTTACCGGCGTTAAGCGGCGCACCGTTGTTATCAAAAAACTGAAATCCGTTGCCAATTGGCGAAAGATTGACTGCCATAGTTATTGTCCTTTACCAATGTCTTTTAACTTAATTATTTTCTTTTGGCCTCGCTTTAACGCAGATTGTTCAGCCATGCGGATACCGCGTTTTGCTCCCATTGTTCCACCAACGGTTCCACCTAAAGCCGCACCGCCAGCGCCAAACATAGAGCCGCCAATTGCTGCACCGCCCGATGCACCAAGCGTTCCCAGCAATGGAGCTGCGCCCAACCTAATCAAATTATGAGCTTGGACTGCTGCACCGGGGTATCCTGATTCGTAATGCAATATGTGACCGGCATCATTTAGGTCTCGAACCATCTGACCAAGCTCTTTGTCCTCAGTAAGTATTCTTAACTTGTCGTTGTGATCGTTTAGATATTTAGTAACACCTTTGGCGTTCCATTGACCTTTGTTCTTAGCGCCTTGCTCTAATATGCGATTGGCAAAATGGCCTTTAATTTCGTTAATTGCTTGTTGAGCCATTGGTTTTAAGTTGTCTGGCATATCGTTAAGCAACTTAATTAAATGGCGAGCTTGGTCTACGCTCATGCTTTCAACTGAAGAAGCAATCTTTTCAAAAGGAACCGCACGATTCATTGGATTTTGAGGATCGTAATCCATAATTTTGGCTACGCCTTTTGGATCGTCTAGTAAACGTCCAATTTTTGTTCTAATTTCTCTTGCGCCCTTGTAAATATCTTCGCCAGCTACTCTTGTAACGTCATTATCAATTTTGTCTTTTAATCGACCAATCAGCCGCGAACGCTCGTTGTCCCAATTGGAGTTGATGTATTGACGTAAGTTTTCAGCCTGTTCTACAGTCATAGGCAAAATGCGCCCATCTTTATCTAGCAATCCACTTTCTTTTAAATGAGATTGAATGCCATTACGCAACGTCATAAACTTGTCGTTAACCGTAAAGTTTGATTCTGTATTAAGAAACTTTTGTAAACTTGTTGGGTTTACTGCTGGTTGACCAGCCGCTACTTGCTTGGCTTGGTTATAAGCGTTAGCCATTTGGCCTTGAAGTTCTTGCTTAAACGCATCAAATGGAGCAACAATTTTTTCGCCTCTTAATCGTAATGTTGCCTCGTCAAGACCTACTGAACCACCAGTACGATTGATCAGTTGGTTACCAAAATCTAATAACTTATTTTTTTCTAACTCAAACGAATCTCTGAATAACTTGCCAACCGGAACGTCTAACTGACTAGTTTGGAATTCGCTTCCAGCGTCAAACTTGTTACCGGTAATTGCACTTTGGCGGGCTTCTTCAAACCCTACCCTCTGCAATACGTTTGCCCGTTCCTGTTGTTCGGTCAAGGCAACCGGGCCTTTACTAGAAAATTGAATCTCTCTATACGGCTGGTAAATTGTGCCGGTGGGCATTGTTGAAGTGCCACCACCCCTACGCTTTTCTTGTAGAGCTGCTTGAAACTCAGCGTAGCTAACCTTTGGCTTACCAATCATCGGCTCAACCTTTGGCGCTGCACCCTCTATGACTGCTGGGGCTCCGGTATCAAACGGGCGGGCGGTCTTTGCGCTAATTACCTGACCGGCCTTAACACCAGCTCCGGCAGCAATAGTTCCAAGCATATTGTCAACGTCTGACTTTGGTAGACCAGTTTTTTCCGCAATCCACTCTGAACCTTTAGAACTATTTTCACTAACAAAATCCATTAGTTGCCGACCAGCTTCGCCCTTGTAGGCTGGGCTTTCAGTAACTTTAAACGCCCTACCAAACGGGTCTAAAAACGGTTTTGTTACCTTTTCTTGTAGCGCGGTGGCTTCCTGTGGGCTCTTACCAAATGCGCGAGCGCCAGCGTATGTCACAGCCCCAACTGCTCCGGGTACTACATTTCCCAAAGTTACGTCTGCCAAACTTGCAGCCGCAGGGCCAATGTCAGATGGCTTGCCAACGTAACTAGCAAGTGATCGTGGCTTCTTAGGTTCTGCTGGGGTAGCTTGTGGGGTAGCTTGTGGGGCGGCTTGTGGGGCGGCTTCCGGTGCTTGCGTTCCTAGAATTAGGCTGCTAATTGGATCTGCTGGGGCTTGTGGCGTTGCCTGTGGAGCTGCCTGTTGAGTTCCAGCGCCCAAGATCATGCTACTTATTGGATCGCCGCCTTGCATGGAGACCTGACGGGTAGTTCCTACATTTTGACCGGTAGCCATGTCCACATACTGATCATTACCAGAGGCCAGCTTGGGCAACATTTCAAATGCCCGTTTCCGTAATGCCAACGGGTACGCATTAAATTTTTCTGGGTTGCTTACCGTATCACGCGGGTCTAAAGGAATACCATCTATTACGGTATTTCTCATACCTTGTTCGATCAAAGCTATCTGATCTGGTGTCAGATTTTGATGGAGATACGGATCGCGGGCATTCATTGCGCTATGTCTCCGGTATTGGTCAATCTAACGATCCGCTGATACTTTTGATTAAGAATATTTCGTTGTTCTGCGCTCATGCCTTCAAGAACTTTAGCCGCAGCAGCCTGACGCATCTTGGGATCAGGTATGTCTCTGTTAATGTCCATTAATTGAAATATCTTGCTATCAGCGTTTGCAGACCACATTTGCATATAACGACTACCGTTAGCATCTCCGTATTTTTGGTAGTGCTTTTGCATACCGGTTGCCATCATGTCCAAATTAGTTAAGTCTGCTTTGGTGCGGCGCGCAATATCAACAATTACTTCTGGGTCGTAAGAGACATTACCCATAGCATCGCGGTTAAGTTCTAATCCTGCAACACTATTTCCACCCGCAGACAAGGCTTGCAAGTTAGATTGTTGAACATTTGCAATATCTTTTTGCAGTTTTTGGTACGTTGGGTCACCAGCAAGCTCGTAAATTTTACGTTTAAATCCACCTATCGGGCCGGTTTCAGGTAATACTTTTTCACTTAAAATTTTTGATGCGGTGCGAATTACCTGATCAAGATCATCCCTTGATTTGGTCATGGATAGCTGGCGCTTGGTTAAGGAGTTCCTTGCTTCTTCGCCAAATTTAATTGCGCTATCTTCGCCTTCACGTTTAGGCCGTTGGATGCCAGCCCTTGCTGGTGGCTCGAACATCAATGGAAAGTTGGATACTTCTGGCTGAACCATCTGCCCTGCCCCCATTGGGGCTGGAGCTGCCATCGGAGTTGGAGCTGTTGTTGGTGCTGTTGTTGGTGCGCCACCCGGAATAGCAGAAATGCCAACTCGATTTTCGGTGACCGGAGCAACCGTTAGATTTTGGCCTTGTACAGGGCCGCGCAAAGGTGCGGTCATTGCTTCTGGGGTAACTCCCGGCCTTGTAAAAGCTGGTTGATTTGGAGGAATTGTAGACAAGCCCATTGGGTTAGTTCCACCCAATGTAGATACACGGCTTGAATCATCTAAGCCCGCAAGCAATCGAGTCTTAAAATACTGTCTTAATTGACCCGGATCATTTTGTGCAATCTGATAGTACGGGGCAAGCATTTGTTCTGCTTTGTCTTTAGGGACTCCGGAAATTTCTGCCTGTTGATTTCCATATCGTTTTAGAAATGACATTACCTCTTGCTGAGGCACAGAATTTGGGTCTTGTTCTAATTTAACTAATAGCGGTTCATTGATAGCCGCAGTTAAATTATTTGTTACTGCTTGAACTCTTTTTTGTTGCAGCGCAAGTTCAGAAGTATCTGCTTCTGCTTGTGTTTTTTTAATTAAACTTGGATAGAGTTCAGATAATTTTTCAAACTCCATCGCCTTAGTAGCGGTTCCTAATAGCTCTCCAAGAGATGTACGCTTTGGGCCTTGAGCGCCAAGCGGAATCTGTGGGTTTATTCCAAAGTCAGCCATGATCAATCCTTATGCCGGTTTGTACGATTTTAGGGCAGCTAGTGTTGCAAAATCGCTTACGTTACCCAAAGCGTTTGAATATGCGTTTGCAGCTCCAATGGTTCCAGCGGCTTGAGCTTGAGCCCCACCAACTGCTAATTGACCTTGGCTTTGGGCGGTTGCTTGACCCGCTTGAACTCCTGTATTAACCGCGCCCTGACCCATACCAGCTATATTGGCTAGGGTGTTATAGATATTTCCGCGCTCGGTCTGAAACCGATTAAATGCGTTTGAATACTCGGTTGAAGCAAGACCCTGACCAAATTCCGTGAGCCCTCTTAAAGTGTTTCCAGATATTGCTCCACCGCCTACGTTCCCTAACCGTTCTGTGGCTTGAGTTCCGTACTTCATACGAAAAGCCATAGACGGGTCTAGGTACTGATCTTTATAATCTTCAAACTGCCCTGTCAAAAACGCTTTTCTTGCGCCAATGTCTTTTAATGACTCATATCCTAGCTCTCGGTATGGGGCAAGATCCTCACGGCCTTGCTCGTACATTTCCTTTTGAATGTCAGCCGCATAAGCGGTGCTGTCGGCTATTTTACTAGCCGCAGACTTGGCGGCTTTTGCCCCCGTGTAAGCACTAACTAAACTAGCACCACCAACTATTGCTGCTGCTGCGATAAAAGACATTTTTCCACCTCGTCTAAACTGGTTACACCATCTTTGAGTTTATTACCTATTCCGTACAATGACGTTTCGTCTGGCTCGACTAATTCTTCTTCCACTTCTTCCAACGTGGTCTTATCAGTTCGGTGGAACGTAACCCCTACTGAGTCAGTCACCGCCAGCGTCACCCGCTTGGTTCCAGCTTTGGACTCAATTATATCGCCGGGGCGTAAAGTAACCATTCCTTTTTCTGACCAAGCAATAATTTCTCCAACCGCACACATAAAAAAGTGGTCTTGCTTATGCACTTTTCCAACAATCAACGTACCCGCCGGTCTAAATAACTTTCTGCAATACATCCCAGCGTGAAAGTAGTGATCCGTTGGTAGCTCTACCGGAGGCAAAGCAGACATTTCCTTTTGCAAGGTATCTATCTGTTCTCGCGTTGGGGTAAATTGTTCTATGACCTCAGACATCGTAGTAAGGAACCTTTTTAGATTCACCGTTAACGGTTATGTTAATGAACCCCCGTGGGTTTGCCGGTAGGGTCGCAGAGCCAGCCGTAGCCGTAGAGCTGCTAGAAAAGTTGAGCAAGTTCAAAAAGAATAGCTGCCACGCCGGGGTCGGTCTGCCCGCATCGTTGACTAACTGTGAGGTTGGGATTACCTGATTTTGGGGTAGTTGGGCCATCAGTTATCCCCTGCTTCCGCTTTTAGGTTCGCAGACACAATGACCGCCTTGATTGGGTCGGTGATCACCACCTCAAATATCCTGTCCCGCGCAAACCCTAGCCGCCTCCACATGGCTCGCGTGAAATACTGACCCTGCTTGCCTATGGTGACCCAGTTCTCGTTAGACCAAGTAAAGCCCCCGTCATCCGACCAGCGGAGCATCGCCTGTGGGTCTTGACCCTGACCGGTGGATAAACCTACTCCGGGCTGGAACTGGATCTGAAGCTCGGCAAAATACTGACGCTGGAGGTCTGTGGTTATGTGGGGACACCTTCTGACACGGCGTATTAGCTGACCGTCATCGGTGTACTGTGATAGAGACAGTCTATAAAGTTTGCCGTTCTCATAGTCACCAAGCAATACTTGCTGGTTAAAAAATGCACAGCAGTTACCCCGGTGGCGCTCGTACTCGTTTTGGTTATTGGTGTAGAGCCACTTGTGCCAAAGTCCTGTGGTGATGTCATAGGCCCAAGTCAGGCCGTTAGTCCCGATTGAGGGGAACGTCACAACGTAGGTCTCATGGCCCTCTAGCTGGTACGTCCACGCAATCGCGTCAGATACGTCTTGACCGACTAAGGTGGTCTCAACCGCGTGGGTCGAGATCCTCTGGGGGATGTAGCCGTTCATTTGGACGATGGTGGCCTCGCCCCGGTTGTTCTTGGATACATAAGCAAAGGAATTACCTACCCGCGCACAGGAGTAGGCCGCAGCAATACCCTGCTGGGTGCTTGATCCTTGAATCCTCTGAAATGGAAAGGGGACGGAACCAACGTCAAGCCAAGCCTCTGAACTCATTTCACCTAGTAGGTAGACCTCGCGGCGGTCAACGATGATAGCCACTAGGTCATCTGGTGAGCCATCCTTAGACGCAAACGACAAAGGGTCTGTAATGGGGGATAAAAGGTCGGACGCAGCCCATTGCTGGCTATTGGGCTTATTGTAGACAAAGTAGTTGTCCGAAATATCTACCGTTCCACCGCCCTCAAAGGCTCCGTCTGTAGATGGAAGCACCGTCCAGTTAAGCGCGTATATCGTGGTGCTAGAGACCGTCTGGGAGGCGCTGACGGTGTACGTTCCCGCGCCTCCAGAGCCTGTTCCAAACGCCGTGATAATAGTTCCATCGGTCACCCCGGAGCCTTCAATCGTTTGGCCTATCTTCAGAGTGCCGCTGGTCACCGCGCTAACGGTCAAAGTTGTGCCAGATATAGCTCCGGTCACAATAGCGGGTGATGCGACAGAGTTGATTGCGGTACTTGCAACGGTTTGGGAGTCGCTAACCGTATAGGTTCCAACGCCTCCTGATCCAGTTCCTAGTGCCGTAATCACGGAATTTTGAGCTATGCCCTGACCAAAAATGGCCTGTCCAACCGCAATAGTCCCGCTTTGCATCACGGTCACGGTCAAGGTAGTTCCAGTAATTGATCCGGTAAAAATGGCTGATGACGGGGCGCTGATAAACCATGTGTAGCGGTAGGAATCGTCCACGATGTAGACGTTCACCCCGTTATCAACTATGCCTACCTGACCGGTTGAGGTGTTCATCTGACCAATCATTACGGGGGTCAAATCGCTTTCCAAGACATACACAAAGTCACCGCAGACCGCGACTACTTGTTGTCCCCCAGACAGGGTTCTAAGACCTCGGACTTCTTCCTGATTGGGAAAAATAGCCACGGTCTCAAGCCCCGGAGTTGGGTAGAGCGCAACGATACCGCGCTCGCCTTGAGCCTTGGTCGGGTCCATCTCAGGGTAGAAGTTGATGCACTCTTGAGCGTCTTGAGTGATTGAGGGAGCCTCGTAAGCCGCGCCTACGAATCCAAAGTCAGGCATTACTGAAAGCCCCCGGTCAGAATCCAACCAGCGTCCGCACGCTTACCAACCACCAGAACGTCATCGTACCTAGCGGACTGCATGGGCTTCATGTTCGTGCGTTTGATCGTTGCCTTGGCCTGAGACGCAAGCCCGTTGATCATGGCGAGCTGCTGGGGGTTGGACTTGCCGTACATGGGCATAAGTCTTTCAGCCAAGCACCAGCGCAAGCACATGATGTAGCCCTGCGGGATCACGATGGTGTCGTTGATGCTATTAAAACGCTGGAATATGGTGTCGCAGAATATGTGCATCTCGCCCTGTGACGGGTTGGGCCAAAAGTAGAACGTACCCATAACCTCAGAGGGCTGGTAGTAGACCGCCTTGGGCCACGGGCCGTTTTGGGTCTTTAGGCCAATCAGCTCATAGTTCTCAAGGTTTAGAATAGCTACCGGGTAGTCCAGACCGCCGTTGACGATAGGCTGACCGTTAGAATTAGTGTTCACCCGCACAAAGGCTGAGTTCACCGACAGGGGGCGCTCGTAATAAGCGGTTATTGTGGTCGAGGCTACGGTCTGGGTGTTGTTAACCGTGTACGTCCCGGTGTAGTTTACGTTCCCGCCAGCTCCGGTTCCAAAGCCTGTGATCTTGGTTCCAGCCGTAATTCCTGATCCTGTTATCACCATCCCAAGCGCAATCCCGCCCTCGGTAATGTTAGTGACCGTTAGGGTATTCCCTGATATTGAGCCGGTAAAGGTGGAGTTGACCTGACCCGTTGGGCCAACCGTGTACTGGGTCTGTCCCGCAGTCAGGGTGAAGATGATCTCGGTCTTGTAGTAGACCATCATCTGCTCGTTTGACCATTGGTCGATCATGTCGTTCAACATATCAAACGCGTCTTGGGCTTCCGCAGGGGCCGGGGTCTCGCCCGCAGCCAGCGCCCCAATGTCCTTCATGGCGCGGCTAATGATGTCTATTGGCTGAGTCATAACTTCACCTTAAATGTCTCTACTTTCCACGGTGGATCGCAGCTCTCGGTATTGTCTAGTGCCTTGAGTTGTTCGGCAAGCCTGTCTTTAATGAGGTGGCGGTCACCTTCTTGGGCATCCATATCAACCCAATGGGACACCTGATGCTCGGACAAATTATCTTCTATTTGGTACGGTTTACGAAACTTCCAGTAGCCCTCTGTGGATACAGATTTGCCGTTATTGGAAGCCTCGCAATGGTATTTGACTTGGCAAACCAAACCGTCATCGACTTTTAATTCGGTAATTTTCCAATTAAAGGTCGGCACTTATTTTCTCCATAATCTCATCAAAACTTTCTGCCACCTCCCAAGAGTTGCCGTTCATACCGTAGGCAACCCGCACCTTTGACCCATCTTCTTGAGTATGTTCAAAGATTGACGCAATCAGGTCTGTATTAAGGATCAGACCCTCACCCATGCGGCCCTTGGCGGCGTTAGTTAGTTTGATAAGTTTCACGCAGCAACCCCTTCAATTTCAACCCACGAAGTTGTGGCCTCATCCCATGAGTAACGCTTTCCGTCATCTGGGTAGGCAACAGGTGCGTCCCATAGGCAGGTTGTCTCGTTTAGCACCCATGAGGAATAGGGCTTGGGAGGAATAAAAGCGTCCCGGCCCGCATCGTATGTGTAGCCCAGACCGGCGTAGTTCTTACGCAGAGGCGTTCCACCTAATGCGTGTACCCCGCCGTGGGTGTTGTAGCTGGTCTGCTTATAAACATCGCCTGTTCGCGCAGACAGCTCTGCCTCTTTGCCGTTGTCCTCATCCCGACCTACCGTGACGAAGATTACGATGTTATTTGAGTCAAGTTTTGCAAAGTGTGCCACTTAGTTCTCCTTAAATAAATGTTACGACTTCTGAAGTTGTAGATGTTGCGGTCACGGTATAGACCCTGAAACCACCGCTTGCAGAGCCACCAGTAAAAGTTACACCGGATGAGAAGGCTGCTGTGTAGGTGTCGGGAATCTTGATGATTACGACACCGGAGCCGCCAGCGCCACCTGAACCTCCAGAACCACTTGCATACCCACCTCCACCCCCACCACCACCTGTGTTGGCAGAACCAGCAGTAGCAGCGGTATTTCCATTAGTTCCGTTACCGCCACCACCTTGTCCTGTTCCAGCGGTTTGCCCTTCAGAACCACCGCCACCACCACCAGCCCGTGTGACAGATGAACCTGTGATTGAAGATGCAGTACCAGCACCGCCGTTACCAGCAACAGTATCAGTTGCACTTACACCATTCCCACCAGAACCGCCCCCGCCACCAGCGTTTACATTGCCAACGCTCTCTCCGTTACCACCACTATTACCTTGTGAAGGGCTTGTAGATGGAGTATTACCAGCGGCTCCAGAATTACTTCCACCAGAACCTCCGCCGCCAGAACCACCAGTTTGAGATGCATATAATGTTGGGCTTGTCGAAGCAGAATATCCAGAACCGCCGCCTCCACCGTTTGCGGTATTGCTACTAAAAACTGAATTACTTCCAGTTCCAGACCTTGTGCTTGTTCCTGCACCGCCAGCCGTACCACCAGCACCAACAGTTACGGTGTATGCGGTTCCAGCAGAAAGTGATTGAGAAGTAAAGTTACGATAACCCCCGGCTCCGCCACCCCCGCCGTTATAAGAACCACCCCCACCACCACCCGCCACCACCAAGTAATCCGTAGTAAGTGTCTCGGTGTTTTGCACAAAACTAACTGTCTCGCTAGTCGTGCTTGTAGCCGTGACTGAGTAAATCAGGTGTGTGCTTGTAGACAATACAGAGTAGGTAACACCGCCAGAGAATGTCGCACGATATGCGCTAGGTATTTTGAAGATTACGATACCTGAACCGCCGTTACCACCAGACCCGCCGCTGTTTGCACCTCCACCGCCCCCACCACGGTTTGTCGTTCCAGCAGTACCACCCACAGATGAACTTGCGCTACCAGCACCCCCGCCTCCAGAGCCACCGGCTCCACCACCATTGTTATTGTTGTATCCAGAACCAGCACCACCGCCACCAGCATAGGTTACAGACGAACCGGTAATTGAGTTTGCAGTTCCAGCACCGCCAGCCCCAGCGGCACTACCTGAACCATTGCCACCAGCAGAAGTTGATCCACCGCCACCGCCACCGTTGAATCCCGGCGTAAGTATTGATGAATTACCACCATTTGTTCCTTGTGCTGGAGATGTAGAGGGTGTATTTCCAGTTCCCCCGCTAAAGCCCGGAGTAGCATTACCAGAACCACCTCCAGAACCACCGTTGCCGCCAGCCTGTAAAAAACCGCTAGAAGTTGGGCCAGCACCACCTCTACCGCCACCGGCAGAAGTTATGGATGAAAAAACAGAATTGTTTCCGGATTGTGAGTTTGTTGGGGTAGAAAAAGTACCTCCAACACCTCCAGCTCCAACGGTAATGGTGTGCGAAGTTTCAAGCGCAACCAATGTTGTTGTTGATGTGCGATAACCGCCAGCACCACCTCCACCGCCCCCACCACCATCTCCTCCACCACCACCACCACCTCCAGCGACAACCAACAGATCAGTAACAGTAAACACTCTTGCAAACGTCACAGTCTCAGATGTAGTAGACGTAGCGGTTACAGAGTAGATGTTGAACCCACCGGATGTGGACAGGCTAGATGTAACACCGCTAGAAAATGTTGCGCCAATGTTGTCAGGTATTTTAATAATGACAATTCCAGAACCACCGCCGCCAGACTGTGCGGAACCACCAGAAATTCCACCGCCACCACCTCCACCTCCGGTATTAGCAGTTCCACTAGTAGCAGCGGAACCTGTTCCGGGTGTTAGATAAACACCGCCGTTGCCCCCGCCTCCAGAGCCACCATTACCCGCTGTGCCGCCGTTATATGTACCGCCGCCGCCTCCACCTGCTCTAGTTACGCTAGAACCGGTAATGCTTGACGCAGTACCAGCCGCCCCAGTACCACCAGTAGTTGATGATCCGTTGCCACCCGTAGCACCCGCACCGCCTCCACCAGCACCTCCCCAGTTTGGAGAGGATGGGCTTCCTGCTCCACCGTTATTACCCTGAGATGGAGATGTTGACGGAGTGTTTCCAGCGCCAGCGGCTTCCGTTCCCCAGTTTCCTCCACCGCCACCACCACCAGAGCCACCTGATTTGGCTACTCCGCTACTAAACCGAGTATCGCCGCCACCGCCACCGCCACCTGTGGAGGTAAAGGTATTGAAAACAGAGTTAGAGCCATTCCCGCCGTTAACGCTAGTTCCCGCAGTCCCGCCAGCACCTACTGTGACTGTATAGGGAATCCCAAAGGCAATAGATTGTGTTGTGCTAGTTCTATAACCACCCGCACCTCCACCACCACCCCCAATCACGCCACCACCCCCGCCGCCAGCAACCACAAGCAAGTCGCTTATAGGTGCGCCAGCAAGGAAAGTCACAGTCTCACTCGTTGTAGAAGTAGCCGTGACTGTGTATACGTTGTATCCCGCAACAGCAGTCGAGAGAGATGAAGTTACACCAGATGAAAATGAGGCATAGTGCGTAGATGGAATTTTGATGATGACAATACCTGATCCACCAGCGCCACCTGAACCACCATTCCCACTTGCATATCCACCGCCTCCACCACCGCCACCTGTGTTGGCAGTACCAGAGCCAGCAGTATTATTATTATTTGTTCCATTACCACCGCCGCCTTGGCCTGTACCGGCAGTTTGTCCTTGTGAGCCACCGCCGCCACCGCCCGCTCTTGTAACAGATGAGCCTGTAATAGAAGATGCAGTCCCACTTCCCCCATTGCCAGCAGTTTGAGCGCCATCATTTGCATTTCCACCTACCGAACCAGAACCGCCGCCTCCACCAGCATTTCCCGCTACTCCGGTGTCTTCACCGTTGCCCCCATTGTTTCCTTGGGATGGAGATGTTGATGGCGTGTTACCAGCGGCTCCAGTTTTAGTTCCAACGTAATCCCCTCCACCACCAGAACCTCCTGTTTGTGGAGCATATTGACTAGGGCTTGCTCCAGATGAATATCCAGCGCCTCCACCACCTCCATTAGCGGTATTGCTACTAAAAACTGAATTGCTACCTGTTCCAGACCTTACTCCAGTAGCAGCACCAGCCGCACCACCAGCACCGACAGTTACGGTGTATGCAGTTCCAACGGCTAATGTTTGAGATGAAAAGTCACGGTATCCACCAGCACCGCCACCACCTCCAATATAAGAACCTCCACCACCACCACCCGCTACTACTAGGTAGTCAGCAAGGATAGTAGGCCCGGCTTGAGTGCCAGCCAAAAGGATTTGGAATATACCCGTCATTTAGGACACATTTCCTGTCAATACGCAGACCGTCCCAGAAATAAACAACACGGTACACACGCCCCTAGTCGCAAGGGTAACAGTAGCCTTGTCTGTATCAGTTCCCGCAATATAAGCGGTTGTGATTGTGCAAGTAATGGTGATGTTGCCGGTCGTATTATTGAAGATTGAGACCGCATCGCCAGCCGCAAAGGTTGAGTTCGGAATCGTAATCGATCCACCTGAACCAACGCCTACAAACTCACCAATATCACCAAGCGCAAGCGTGTAAGACGTTGTCTTGTCTGATCCTGACTGCGGAATGTTTAAGTAGCCAATTGATGAGCTGGTTGGTGGGAACGTCATCGTGGTGCTATCCGTTCCCGCAAGGGTGATTGAGTTACTTGCGGTTAAGGTCTTGCCGTTAGCAACCGTTAGGGTTCCCGTACTATTAGAAATCGTCAGGCCGTTAACCGTGGTGAAAGCACCCGTGGTTGGGGTTGTAGCTCCAACGGTTCCGTTTAACGCACCTGAAAAACCTGTTGAGGTTAGGATTCCGCTTGACGGGTTAAATTGCAGCTTGGTAGACGATACGTCTAGAGTTGTCTCATTGCCGGTTGTGACGTTTGAGAACGTGATGTACCGCGTGGCGTTGGTCGTTGTATCGTCCGTAATCGTTACGCCGGTCGCTGGAAGTGCTTGGCTAACCCAAACCGTTCCGTTTGAGGTTAATACGTTGCCATTAGAACCTACGGACGATAACCCTGTGCCGCCATTTGCTACGGCTAACGTCCCCGTAATGATGGAAGCCGGGACAGCCAACGGGGTGGTCTGTTTTACATAGATTCGTCCAGCAGAAGAATCTACATAAGTCACCACGCCAACCTGAACGGTTATTCCTGTTGGGGGAATCGTGTTCATTAGCTGGCCCGCAGAATAGGGGCTTAGATATAAAACCTGTCCTACCGTATATGAGCCTGTATTGACCCCATCTATACCGCCTTGGCTTGTTACATAACCGGTTGCTCCGTTAGCAATAGCGCCGTTTGTAAGCCCAAGAACCGTAGCAGTTGCCGCAACGTCAGCCCTAGCCAGCGCAATGTTGGGGTACGTCTGACCGCTAGAAGTGCTTGTAATGTAAACCGCACTACCGTTAGGAATGTTTGAACCGGTGTTGTTGATGACCTTGATGATCAAGTCTTGACCAACGTGAACTTTTATTCCGGTTGAATCGTTGTAATAAGCTAACGCTTTTGCTGTGCTGTCGTACCAAGTCGCACCTTCTGAGTAAGTGGGTGCTGCGCTAGGCGTGTATTGTGCGTAATTGCTAACAGTTGGGTTAGCTACGGTTGCGCCTGTGGCTAGTACGACATTCCCTGACCCTGTTGTTGAGTAGCTCGTACCCCACGCAGAACCGGTCGAATTTGGTATCCCAGCGCCCGGATAAACCATAAAACCAGCGGCTGATGTCCAAGAGGCGGTCGTTCCGTTAGATGTCAAGACGGTGTTATTGGAACCAATTGCTAGTCTGGTCGCACTATTTGACCCGTTACCAATGATCAGATCACCGGTAGTTGTAATTGGGGATAGGGCGTTAAACGCAGCAGAGGCCGTTGTCTGGCCTGTTCCACCGCTACCGATAGCCAATGTAGTAGATAGGCCAGCAGCCGTTCCTGTGGTGTTCTGGTTAAACGTAGGCCATGTAAATGAGCCCGTACTAAAGTCTCCCGATGCCGGGGTTCCTAGCGGGCCACCGTTTACAAGGAAAGAGCCAGAAGAACCGGTATTGATAGCTAAAGCTGTCGCTACGCCCGTCCCTAGACCGGTAATTGAACCTATCGCAGGGGTGATTGTCGTGTTAGTCGCAGATGTAATCTGACCCTGAGCGTTAACCGCAATTGCTGGGGTGGTTGTTGCAGAGCCGTATGTCGCGGCAGACACCCCGGTGTTGGTGATGCTAAACGTGTTAGCTGCTAGAGTTAAACCCGTACCGGCAAAGTAAGCGCCAGCTACTTGGAAGTTAGACCAAGTGACCGCCGTAACGCCTAACGTGCCACCCGGTTGGATGTAGCAGTACCAAGCCGAGCCAGCTAGACCGCCAGACTCAACGAATACTAAAGCTGAGACCAGCTCATCCCATGTGTTTGCGTCAGGGGCTCGCGTCCAAGGTGTCCCAACGATGTAAATACCGTTTTGGGAGGCCGTTCCCTGATCCTTGACCAGAACCCTTTCGCCAGCAACAACCGCCACACCATCAATCGTTTGAGCGCCTGAAAGGGTGATGTTCCCTGTTGTAGCCGCCCTAACTGGTTCCTTCCATGAGATCCCGGCTAATGCCGCATCAACGTAGGTCTTGTTAGTCAGGTCGTTGCCGCCAACCGGTAGGCTGGTCGCAGACGCAGAGGTAAAAGCCGCCGCCGCAGGGGTTGTCAGACCAATAGTCGTACTGTTAATCGTACTATTGGTAATCGTCACCCCGTCCAAATTGGGGTTTTGGGGGGCGTAAAACGGCAACCCTGCTGGCCCAATAAACGAAATTATGTTGTACGGGTAGAGGGGCTCAAACGTCCCCTGAACCGGTACAAAGTTGGTCGTTTGGGTATTCGCGGTCTGGTTAGACATGGTGAATCCTTATTCGGTAGCCACCAACGTAACGTACAGAGTGTTGGTTCCTGATGAGATGCCCTTG
>Ga0129333_10000893_pt1 | contig 26291 bp, 20 predicted proteins | sample CPB6_08_DNA_FD_94474 | JGI IMG/M metagenome (GOLD analysis project Ga0129333, IMG submission 94474) | Freshwater to marine salinity gradient microbial communities from Chesapeake Bay, USA - CPBay_Sum_0.6_0.8_DNA | ecosystem: Environmental > Aquatic > Marine > Coastal | place: USA: Chesapeake... | reverse complement strand
TGTTGTGCCAGGTGCAGCCGGTGTGTAAAAACTTTCGTCAATTACACTTACTGAAATACCTGGTGATCCTAATGTTGTGGCCATTGTGTTGATCTCCTAAATCACTAACTGTTTTATTTATACTCAAAAACAAAAATTTAGCTGTTAAATACAATAGGAAAAGGGCATTAAAAGGGCACTATGAGAAAACTTTGTGTAAAATGCAACACTAGACCTAGAGCCGTTAACTATTATAAGAAAGGCAAGGCGTTCTATCGCAGCCAATGCGATCATTGCAGTAGAGGACACGAAGAAAGTCGTCCTTTATGGGAGCTCAACAATTATAGAAAGAAAAATGCCTGCGATAGATGCGGATTTAAATCACAGCATAATGAAGTTTTTAACGTATACCATGTTGATGGCATACTAACAAATTGCAAGCACAGTAATCTAAAAACAATCTGTGCCAACTGCCAGAGGGTGTTACACAAAGAAGGATCAAAATGGAAACAAGGCGATTTAACTGCTGACTTTTAAATTTCGTCTAGAGCAACACGCCTTACAAAATCTATCTTTTCGTAATCTTTTACCAGCGTATCAATCTGTGTGTATAAAGAATCTAGATCGCTGTTATTTTCAAAAACAGCATTAAACTTGCTGCCTATCCACGCCCATTCGCTAGGATGTACATGCGGATATTTTTGCTCCATTAACTGTTCAGCATCCATAAGCAGCCACTGTTCGTCTTCAGGTGTTGTATTTTCTATAAGTGCGCAGTTGTACCATTCTGGAAGTTCGCCCCGTCTTACCCAAATGACTATACCACCTTGTTTTTTAATACTGGTAATTTCGTTTGGAAAGCGACAATCGCTTATCACAATGTTATTCTTATTGTCTCTAAGCTTGTTTTCTACACTGGCTATCCAAATATCATTGTGAAATGATTTGCGACATACGTCAGTGCCCCACTGCTGCAGGACCCAGCGGGGAGTAAGATGCGGAATACGTAAACGTTCCGCCCACCAAGGATCTACTTGCTCTCTCCACTCTCTCGAGTCGGGCGTAAGGCCTTCTAGCCATTCTCTATTCCAGCCAAAAACGTTGCTTACAGCGTCTTTAAGAGTTCCAGCATAGCTTTCTCTTACAAAAGCTTTGTTGTTAACCAAATACTCGGCTACAGTGTCTTTTCCAGATCCAATAAATCCACAGATGCCTATGATCATAGTCCTAGTATATATGTAAATTTACATGGAGTCAAGTTTTTTAAAATGTAGTATTGGAAATTGATCCTGCCCTGCAGTGTTTTTTTCAAAATTATTGATTAGCTGAAATCCGTATTCAGCTGCCATCTTTTCAGTATAGCGTTTCATGGTGCTGTGATTGTTAATAAAAATATCCGCATCGTCTGTTAGGTAATTTCCAATATATTTGAAAAAATCTTCATGTATTTTCCAATCTTGATCCACAGTTGTTCTACAGGCTAGATCTATCATTTCCTGAGGACGATTTTTATACATTTTGTATATGTGATCTTTATCGAATATGTGCGGAGGATTTCCTATTACTAAATCAAATTTTTCAGCTATGGGAATAGCAGAAATTGTCGGTGTATGATATCCCCTAACGGCATGTTTATAACCTAATTTTTCTGCATTCTTTGCACCTATTGTAACTGCTAAATCGTAGCAGTCATTAAAAACCAATTGTCTACAAAAGTTTTTAGTTAAGAGTTCCCAGCCAATCCTACCGTGCCCAAAGCACCATTCAAATACTACATTATATTTTTCTTTGCCAGCGCGTTGAATTGAATCTATAAAGGAAGGATACATCCAGTCACCTCCTCCTGTAAGATACCAAGGATGGTCGATAGTCTGACCGTTTTCTAGTTTAGTAAACTTTTCAGCAAAAATATTATGCTGATCCAAGAGAAATTCTTTAGGTTGATTGAAAATTTCCACAATTAACCAATTACAAAGGTTAACGGAGTGCCGCCTTCCTTGTAATTCACTAGATCAGCTTCCAGCATTTCCATTTCTGTTTTTGCTTCATTTTTCAATGCTGTGCCGTTGAGGCTAACACCGCCCTGAGGACTGGCTATGGTGCCAAACTTTTCTCTAGCCTCGCCTAACATTAATTTAGCTGTTGCCAAAGAATAATCCTTTAACCACTGCCCTGCAAGAGGATCCTGTAGTAAATTAAAATCTGGTCTATAGTTATATAACCATAATAAAACTTCTTCATTAGCTCTAGGGCGCTGCATTAAAGTTAAAAGTTTAGTAGTGGGATTAAAAGTAAAATTAATTTCACTACCAAACATTTTACCTACTAGTTTTTGATAACTTGCAAATGCAAAGTAAGTAGCTAAACCGCCCATGTTCGTACTCGCCAGTAAGTAGGTATTACTGTAAGCAAGATTGAATGGTTCAAACAAACTACCACCATCTCCGCCGCCTGTTCTTGATCCAACTGTACGTCTAAAAATCTGACGCACATTCATTACTTCATTGGGCATTACATACTCGTTGGTGTCTACCTGTGTAGTTAAAAATCCATAGCTTTCTTCAGTAGAATTACTACTGCGTTGACGGAATTTTGACAGAGCTCTGTCAATAGCAGTATTGTAATGTATTGGATCAAGCTCAACGTCGATCATTCCGTCACCAAGCATTGCTTTAATGTAATCAATGACTTTTTGACGTTCGTTTAGTATGTCGCTCATATCAATATTTAGCAATAAATACTTGACTATGCCACGACTATCTCTATATAAACCTGAAAAAGGCGCGGATTTTCGCTTTTTAGACAGAATTATAAATGAAGAATTTCAAGTAGGCGGCACTGACATCTTTGTACACAAGTATGTAGGACCAGTAGCTCCTGCTGCTGGTGAAGCTACGCCTGCCATGCCTGATTCTTCAGGTTTAGAAATACCAGAACTTGGCATACAAGATTTAGTGTTTATGGAGAATAGAGATAGGAAGTATGATCCCGACGTGTACGTAATGCGTGGTATCTACCAAATGAATGACTTAGATTTCAATCTCAGTCAGTTTGGCTTATTTCTACAAAACGACGTTGCACTAATACATTTTCATCTTAAAAACTGTGTTGATACATTAGGAAGAAAAATAATGGCGGGGGATGTTTTAGAACTACCTCACTTAAAAGACGAATATGCCTTAGATACTAGTTTAGTTGCTTTAAAAAGATTTTATGTTGTGCAAGATGTTATTAGGCCAACCAACGGATTTAGCCCAACATGGTATCCGCATCTAGTTAGAGCAAAATGTGTACCATTAGTAGACAGTCAAGAGTTTAAGGAAATCTTAGATGCAGACAGCGGAGCTGGTGATGGCAGTACCTTAAGAGATTTGTTAAGCACCTATCAAAGCAGCATTGACAGAAACAATCAAATTATTGAGCAGGCTAATTTAGACGCTCCGCAAAGCGGATATGCGCAAAATCATTTGTTTGTATTGCCTACCACTGATTCAGGATTAGTAGATGTTTCTGATGCCAGCAATACTGAAGTTGATGCCAGCGCAGTAAATGCTGCATTGGATGCCAGCGTGGTATTGAAAAGTCCAAAGAAGAATTTATATGTAAAATACCTTGCAGATGATGCTGTACCGCCCAATGGCGCACCCTACGGATTTGGTATTACGTTTCCTAGCACAGCTATTCTAGGTGAGTTCTTTTTGAGAACAGATTATCTACCTAATAGATTATACAGATATGATGGAAGACATTGGGTCAAGTTTGAAGATAATGTTCGCATGCAATTGAGTAATTTTGGTGAGCAGGATGTTACATCAGCACCATTTGTTGGCGAACAAATTAGAAAAACTCAAAAAACTTCCTTCATTAATAATACGAATACAGCTACCATTAACAATGAAGTTGTAAAAGAAAAGCAGGCACTAAGCAAAGTTTTAAAACCAAGAGCAGACAATTAACGGGAGACTACATTGGATTTCTTTTATGATGCACAGGTAAAACGTTACCTTACACAATTTATGAGAATAATGAGTAACTTTAGTTATAAAGATGCTAAGGGACAACTAACTCGTATTCCTGTTGCATATGGCGATATGAATAGACAAGTAGCGCAGATAGTTAAAAAGAATACAGAAAACACAGTGCCTAGTGCTCCGTTCATCGCTTGCTATATTAAAGATTTACAGTTTGATCAAACTAGAATGCAGGATCCATCATTTATCAGCAAGATACAGGTAAGAGAACGTGCGTTTGACGAATCCGGTGAAGAGTATTTGAACAGACAAGGCTCCAATTACACCATAGAAAGACTGATGCCTGCTCCCTATACTATTGACTTTGGTTTAGATATTTGGACCACTAACACCGATCAAAAACTACAGATATGGGAGCAAATAGTGGTGTTGTTTACTCCCAGTTTAGAACTACAGACTACAGACAATTTTATTGACTGGACCAGCATTAGCTCTCTTAGACTTAAGAGTCAGACATGGAGCAGCAGAAACGTACCGCAGGGTCTTGAACAAGATATAGACATTCTAAGTATGATCTTTGAAACCAATGCATGGATTACACCTCCTGTAAAGGTTAAGAAAATGGGAATAGTAACAAAAATTATTGCCAGTGCATTTGTATCTCCTCAAGGTGCGATCGCCAGTGCTTATACTGATGCAGAAGCAGTTGTAGAATCTCTCGGTGGTGAAGCATTCACTGTTGTCGCAGTCCCTGGAAATTTTAATCTTTTAGTGTTAAACAACGTTGCAACATTAATAATAGGAACTAAACAAGAACAGGTAATAGAAAAAAACAATCCAAATTTTAATAATTCTTGGAGAAATATTTTAGATCTTTATCCTGGATCATTTAGAGCAGGATTAAGTCAGTTAAGATTAAAGAAGAGTGACGGGAACGAAATTGTCGCGTATATCAGTTTAGATCCCTTAGACGATACTAAAATGGCCCTTAATATTGATTCTGACACTGTTCCCGAAAACACAATTATATCAGGTAGGGGCACAGTGGATGCAATTATTAATCCAGAAACCTTTAATCCTAGTACCAAAACGAACGGTACAAGATATTTAATTTTAGAAAATATCAATGTCAACGATGAATTTGGATCAGGCGGCTACGATGGTCCGGATGCTTGGAAAAATGCAGATGGCAGTGATTTTCAAGCCAATGCCAACGATATCATTGAATGGAACGGCACTGCTTGGTCTGTGCTATTCGATTCGCAAGAGGTCACAGAAGTTACATACATAACTAATGCTTATACTGGTATCCAATACAAATGGGATGACGGAGAGTGGAGCAAGAGCTATGACGGAGTCTATGACAGCGAGTTATGGAGACTGATACTTTAAACAATATAGTCTGCAGCGGTGGCATTATTCTTGCCAAAAATACCAAAAGATTTTTGTTTTTATTAAGAAATAAAGAAGATGTTTGGGGATTTGTTGGCGGGCAAAGAGAAAGCATAGATCGAACTCCCATTGAGACTCTTAACAGAGAAATCAACGAAGAAGTTGGTAGCGTGGCAAATATAGAAAAAGTAATTCCTTTAGAACTTTACATTTCTAAGGATGAAAAGTTTTTCTATAACACTTATATCCTTATTGTAGAAAAAGAATTTGTTCCGGTACTCAACGGAGAGCATCAAGGTTACGCTTGGGTAAACTACGGCAACTGGCCTCGTCCGCTACATCAAGCAGTCAAAACTAGCTTGAATAATAAATCAAACAAAACAAAATTAGAAGTAATATTAGATCTTATTTGATAAGATCTGGACCAAACGCCCAAGTACCTAAGTGTCTCAACTCCATACTTAGATTAGTATCAACTTTAATTTCATAGCCTGCCTTGGCAATCTTCATACAGAAATCCATGTCTTCGCCTAGATGATCGTTGCTTTCTGGGGTATACTTAAATTCAAACCAAGGCTTTGGCATTTCGTCTAGTATACTGGTCTTTACCAACATACATCCCATACCTATTCCTTCGATGGTGGCTAGTTTATTGCTGGGTTTAAATGGTAGGGGATTTTCCCAATCACCAATTTTTTTATAAGCAACACCTTTAGCTGGCAGTTGGCGTCTGATATAATTTGCTGCAACAACTGGTTCGTTGTGTGCAAGCAATCGCAGTGCTGTGGTAGCTGGGAACGTGATGTCGCTGTCTAGCCATAACATATATTCTGCGCCTATGTTTTGAGCTTCAATGGCTAGTCGTTGTCTCTGAGTAAGCAGAACCGTGCTGGCATCCATTACAACGTGTGTATCCAATCCGCTTGATGTGTTTAGTTTGACCATTGCAGCAAGACAGTGCGCATGAGCAGAATGCAACATGTCTCTGCAAGGTATTAAAACCGCTAGTTTACTTTTTTTCAAACTCCATTGACTGGAGGTAAAAACACTTTTTTTCATGCACCAGCAACGTCTTGACTTAGAGTTTCACCTTGCAGAATTAATTCTTTAATTGCATTAATAAGATCCTGGGATCTCTTTGATGCAAGAATAAAATCTTCTGGGCTTAGTTTGCACAGCTCTTCCATTGTTTCTACTTTGATTATATTGTTACAAAGAACTTCAATGGCTGCTTTTCTTGCCACTGATTCAATGTATCTTTGTCTAACATTTTCATCACTGTTTGAAAGAAGTTCCACACATTCTTTTTCATTCATTTCGTTAGCAAGTTCTACTAGAATAGCTAATTCTTCTTTTTCTTCTTTAACAGCACTGGTGCCGAGATCCTGCAACGCCTTAATTCTTTTTAAGAATTCTGTAAGCACCGCAGGGTCTGTGCCTCTATCGTGATAAACCACATTATCGAGATACCATTTAGATGGGGCCGTAGATGCGGCTGCTAATATTTTATTAACATTAAGTTTGAGTTTCATAATTTAATCCGTTAAGTTGGATATGTATACGGCGTGTCTTTTCCGCCAAACACACTGGAGAACGAAGTCTGAACTGTAGTAGATCTACCGATATGCACATTGAGCGTTCCACCTAATCTAATATTGGCGCCTGCTGATCTTGGGTAGGCGCCGTTGTCGAAAGCACTTTGTACTCTACCAAAAGATATAGCAGATCCGGTTGCAGGTAAAGTACCCATTTATGGCTCCGTTACCTGCAGATATTTATTGATTGTTAAAATCACAATCTCTAAATACTGATTTATTGCTAAAGTCAACAACATTATTTTAACGCCTGTTTCAGTGTTTGTAAATCTTTTTCTAATTTTTCAATTAATTTTTGCTGTGCTTTTACAGCTTCGATTAATAGAGGCACTAGTTTTTCGTATTGAACAGTTTTATAGTTATCACCGCTAATGCTAGTACCGTTAGTATCTGTATCGAAGGGTGCTGGGCGAACTGCTTCTGGTAAAACAGCTTCGACCTCATCAGCAAATACACCCACTAATTTCTTACCTTGATCGTACCCAAATTTTGCTGCGACAGCATTTGGTGTGTAGGTAATACCATGTAGAGATAAAATTTTGTCTATCGGATTGTCGATTATCTTGACATTATCTTTAAGTCTACGATCTGAATAATATGCTGTAATTTCATTGGTTGCGCGGATCTCACCGGCCGTTCCAGAAGCATCTGTTCCTACACCTAAACTGGCAATTCTGCCATTTTGATTTACGATGATTGATCGTACCCAGGTAGCTGTCCATGCAGTCAATCCGCTACTAGAAATAGAAGTTGCTGTATTAACAGTAACTTGTCCGTTGTATTGAGCTAGTTTTACAAGTCCTGTATCTAATACTTCTATACTTGGTATTCCTGAAATATCGCTAGCAGCAAAAATGGTACCGGTAAAAGTATCGGCTACACTAAACAACTGTCCATAAGAGCCGGCTACTTCAAATTTGTTTGATGTTGCAGTAGTGCCTAACGCGACGTTTCCAGTTCTTGGATCTAAGTTGATAGTTGAGGTTGTATATAATGATTCAGCTGTTGCGCTAGCGTTGTGGCTATCTACAAATGTTAGATAATGTAGTCCGGTGTTTGGTCTAGCAACTGTTAAAACAGTATCTGCCCTTACCGAAGCATTAACATAAATGCTAGATGTATTTGTATAGGTTGGTGCGCTGGTGCCAGCACTGACTAAAATTTGACCTGCTGTGCCAGGACCAAAGAAACTTGTAGCTCCTGCTCCTGTTTGATAAGGAACCTGTCCGGCCGTTCCACCAGCTAAATTTGTAGCGGATCCTGCATTACCGGTAGCACTATCTGCTAACACGGCTCTGTTTACGTATATAGATGAAGTTCCTACCCACTCAGGTGCAGTGGCGCCTGAGTTTACGCGCAGCATTTGGCCAGCAGTGCCGATTGACAAGAATGTACTTGCATTGGCTGCAGTTTGATAACGCAGTCCGCCTGCTGCACCGCCTACATCATTATCTGCTAGTACAGCTCTGTTTACGTATATGCTCGAAGTGTTTGTGTATGTTGGTGCGCTGGTACCTGCGCTTACAAGGATCTGTCCGGCTGTACCCGGTCCTGCAAATGCACTTGCACCAGAACCGGTTTGATAATGTAGCTGACCGGCGGTGCCGCCTAGTAAATGATTTGACTGATTTGCAAATCCCGCATAGAACGAAGATGTGGTACTCCATTGCGGAGCTGTTGCTCCTGCATTGACTGTAAGTACCTGTCCTGCTGTTCCAATTGATAGGAATGTGCTGGCGCCTGCACCTGTTTGGTAATGAATACCACCAGCTGCTCCACCAAGTAAATGGTTTGATTGGTTTGAAAAGCCAACATAGATACTGCTGGTGTTTATATATGTTGGTGCACTTGTTCCAGCACTGATTAAAATTTGACCTGCTGTGCCGGGACCGGCAAACGCGGTAACACCAACTCCGCTCTGATATACTAACTGTCCTGCAGTACCACCAAACAAGGTTTGAGCATTAACTGCACTATTACTGTAAAGCGATGAAGTACTAATCCATTCTGGTGCTGTTGCTCCTGCGTTTACACGTAGAATCTGTCCTGCTGTTCCAATTGCTAGGAACGTGCTGGCGCCTGCACCTGTTTGGTAATGAATACCGCCAGCTGCTCCGCCAAGCAAATGGTTTGACTGATTTGCAAAGCCAACATAGATACTGCTGGTATTTGTATATGTTGGTGCACTTGTGCCGGCACTGACTAAAAGTTGACCGGCTGTACCTGGTCCTGCAAATGCTGTAGTATTGGCAGCACTTTGATAGACTAATTGGCCGGAAGTGCCTCCTGCAAGATTTACATCAAGGGCTCCTCTTGTAGTTCCACCAGCGGGAGATACAACTTCATTGACAATTGAAGCACTGCTAATGAATGTAAAATATCCTGTACTTCTATCAAATCCAAAGAAACCTGTTCTTGCACTCGTACCATTATGCCAATCAAATGCAATTCCTCTATCCTTGCCGTCGTCGCTGGAAGGTAGTGCACCATTAGGCCCTGTTCCAATTTCAAATATTGGATCGCTGATGTTTGTTACTGTGCTATCAACGATGACTGTAGTGCCTTGAACGGTTAAATTTCCTACAATAGTAACATTACCGCCGATGGTAGGACTGGTTGTCCAACTTGGAGAAGTACCGTTGCTAACAAGAATAGAGTTTGCTGAGCCAATGCTCAACATTGTTGTGGCATTTGCTGCGCTTTGATAAGGTAAGCTCCCGCCAGCCCCGCCAAATAAATTTACTGCACTGGTTGCTGCCCCTGCGTATATGCTACCAGTTGTAGTCCACTGTGGTGCTGTTGCACCACTGTTTACTGTTAATACTTGTCCAGCAGTGCCAATCGACAGAAAGGTACTGGCATTAGCCGCGGTCTGATATCTCAATCCACCAGCTGCACCCCCTACGTCGTTGTCGGCAAGCACAGCTCTGTTTACATATATTGTGGATGTTGCAACAAATGTTGCTGTGTTGGCGCCCATTTGCAGTATTGTGCCTGCAGTGCCAGTACCAATAAATGCTGTGCTGCCTGCTGCTAATTGATAAGGTATCTGACCTAGCAATCCACCTGAAAGATTTGTGGCTGCAGTAGCGGATGGTGTCGTATCTGCTGTCACTGCTCTATTAACATAGATACTTGAAGTGTTTGTGTATGTTGGTGCGCTTGTACCGGCACTAACTAAAATCTGTCCAGCGGTGCCAGGACCTGCAAAAGCTGTAGTATTGGCCGCACTTTGATAGACTAATTGACCCGCTGTCCCGCCATTTAAATTATTGGCCTGCGTTGACGTAGTGGCTGTGCTAGCTGTTCCTGTAACATTGCCAACAAAACTTGTTGCTGTTACAACTCCGCTGGCAAAAATACCTCCCCATACTCCTACACCACCTAGTGTTTGAAGTACACCAGAATTTGTTGAGTGTACGCTCAATCCACCGTTGATAAACAAACGAGTGTCTACTGTGGCTGTACCGTAAATTCTTGTGTTAGAAAGTAATTTTGCCATATTCTTTTATTTACCGTTATAAATTTTCTATCTATTCTGGTCCACTATTTTTAGCTTGGCTTATTAACTTCATCTAATTCGCCTGCAATCATAATTACACCAGTGTTCATTTCACGCACAGCAACTCCAGCGGGCTTTGTAACTTCATCAAATTCTGCAGAGAAATAATTATTCACAGTTATTTTTATATCAGCGGCAGTTACCTCATCAAATTCACCGCTTATATACACATCTCCTGTGGAACTGATTCTTCTTGCTATGGTCATTATGCAAATACCGTATCTAAACTATTGGTCACAGTATTATAGATTTGATATACCGCGCTAACATTTGATGCGTTTACAAATCCCACTCTGTTACCGACATATACGCTACCTGCAACACCAACACCACCGTCGACAATCAATGCACCTGTAGTAGTTGAAACTGATGCCACTGTAGAATTTACATTAACAACATTGGCATCTACTGTGAGAGTGCTTTGATAATTTGGTGCACCTGTACCGCCACTTATTAAAATTTGACCTGTGGTACCTGGTCCTGCAAATGCTGTTACACCAACACCACTTTGATAATGTAGCTGACCAGCGGTGCCGCCGTACAATGTCTGCGCATTAACGGCACTGTTAACATAGATGCTACCAGTATTTGTATAAACTGGTGCGCTTGCACCAGCGCTGACTAGAAGCTGTCCTGCAGTACCAGGTCCTGCGAAAGCTGTGGTACCGGCAGCACTTTGGTAAACAAGTTGTCCCGTTGTTCCGCCAAACAAGTTTTGTGACGAGACAGCAGCAGCAGCATACACACTGCTGGTGTTTACCCACTCAGGGGCTGTACCTGCTGAGTTTACTCTCAATAATTGTCCAGCACTTCCAATGTTTAAGAACGTGCTGGCATTTGCTCCGGTCTGATATCTCAATCCTCCTGCACTGCCGCCACTGTCGTTGTCTGAAATAACCGCTCTGTTTACATAAATTGTTGCGGTGGCTACAAATGTAGCTGTGTTAGCACCCATCTGTAACATGCTACCAATTGTGCCAGTTCCAATAAAGGCTGTACTACCTGCAGATAACTGATATGGGATTTCTCCAAGGGCACCGCCGCTGATGTTTGTTGACACAGTAGCCGCATCCGCAGTGACTGCTCTATTAATATAAATGCTACTGGTATTGGTGTATACCGGTGCGCTTGCACCTGCACTTACCAATATCTGTCCGGCTGTACCAGGACCTGCAAACGCTGTGGTATTGGCTGCACTTTGATAGACTAATTGACCTGCTGTGCCACCAAATATTTTTTCAGTGTTAACAGAACTGTTTACATAGATACTAGCTGTAGCTACAAATGTTGCCGTGTTCGCACCCATTTGTAGTATGCTACCGTTGGTACCGGTACCAATGAATGCTGTGGTGTCAGATGCAACTTGATAAGGAATTTGGCCGAGTGCACCGCCATTTAAATTGTTTGCCTGTGCTGAACTTCCTGCGGCACTGTCTGCTACTGTCGCTCTAAATACATATAGTGTTGACGTTGCTACATAAGTCGGTGCGCCAGTACCATTACTGGTCAAAACCTGTCCTGCACTGCCTGGACCTGCGAATGCTGTTACGCCTGGAGCAGATTGATAAATCAATTGACCTGCTGTTCCTGCAGCAATATTAGTTGCTGTAGTAGCGGTACCTAAAAAAGTATTAGCTTGAATTACACCCGTAGCAGGATTTACTGTTACGGTACTAGTAGTATAAACAGTTTCTGGTGTTGATGTTGCATTGTTACTATCAACAAAGGTAATAAAATGAGCAGCATTTGTTATACTTCGTTCTGTAGCAACCTGTCCACTTCCGCCTGCAGCACTGTCAGCAATTGTTGCCCTGTTAACATAAAGAGAGGTTGTACTTACATATGAAGGAGCATTGGCTCCATTGCTTACTAAAACTTCTCCTGCGGTTCCCGGACCAGCAAATGCTGTAGTACCAGTAGAACTTTGATAGACCAATTGACCTGCTGTGCCGCCGTAGAGTTTTTCTGCATTGACAGCACTATTGACATAGATACTGCTTGTATTGGTATAAACTGGTGCTGCTGCTCCGGCACTTACAAGAATCTGTCCTGCCGTTCCTGGTCCGGCGAAAGCAGTGTCATTAGCGCCATTTTGGTACAATAGTTGACCGGCAGTGCCGCCTGCAATGTCAGTGGCCAGTGCCGCGGTACCACTCAAGGCACCGTTAAATGTAGTTGCTGTAACTACACCTGCAACGAAAAGATTGCCTGCTATGCCTACTCCACCTTTTACCTGCAATGCTCCAGATACTGAATCGTGTACACCTGTATTATTATCTAATAATACTGCGCCGGTTTTAAATGTTCCGTATCTTGTATGAACAAACGTTCCGGTTGACAGTTCAGATCCTTTGTCAAACCACTCTAAATATCCTGACTGGTTATGATAACCTAGGAAAGCATCATTATCGTAGCCGTCAACAAAATTGTGAAACACCACACCAATGTCTTTACCGTCATTGCTGGTCCAAGTATTCAATACACCACCGGGCGGTGTGTGAATGTTTACAATGTTGTCTGTATAGTAAGTGTTAGTACTGAATACAAAGGTTGCAGTACCGTTGAATGTAACAGTATCTTCAAATGTAGTAGCACCTTGAACAGTTAGTTGTTTGCCAATATATACGTTATCTGCAAAATGACTGTCGCCAATAACGCCCAATCCACCGCTACTAACCAATAGACTCTGTCCGCTAGCTGTTGTAGTATTACCGGTACCATTTCTAGCAACTACCTGCGTAATATAGGTAGGTGCACTTGCACCAGCAGTTAGAACTGCACCAAGTGTAGCAGATAGTGGCAACATTGCGGTTGCATTTGCTGCTGACTGATAGGGTAAACTACCTCCTGCTCCAGCAAGAAGATTGGCTGCAAAACTTACTTGTATACTAGTAGTTGATACAAAGGATGCAGTGTTTGCACCCATCTGCAATAGACTACCTTGTGTACCGGTACCAATGAATAGTGTGGTATTGGCTGCTGATTGATAGGGTATTTCACCTAATACTCCGCCATTGAGACTGTTTGCTTGAGATGCTGTTCCCGATGCGTTGTCAGCTGACACAGCTCTGTTTACATACAACGTAGTTGTACTTACATAAACAGGAGCACCAGTTCCACCAGATGTTAAAACCTCTCCTGAACTACCGGGACCAGCATATGCGGTAAGGCCCGGAGCAGATTGATAAACTAGTTGTCCTGCTGTGCCGCCTGCGAGATTGGACGCTGTACTGATCACGCCGGTAATCACGCCAAACACAGTGCCTGCAACATTTAGGTTGCCGCCAATGCCTACTCCGCCTTCGATAATTAATGCACCTGTTGTGGTGCTTGTTGATGCTGCATTATTTGCAATAGTTACAGCACCGTAAATTGTTGTAGTACTTCCTACAATTAAATTCTTTGCAATTGCTGCACCGCTATCTACCTGTAGAGCGTTTGTCTGCGATGTAAGACCGGTAACAAGACTGGTACCTTTTAGAATTATACCATTTTTTGTTACAAAGTCTTTTGAAATATTCGACATCTAATTGCTCCAGTTTACTTGGTCACAGCAGTTCTACATACAGTTATCACCTTATTGGTTGCGGTATAGGCACTAAAATAAAGTTTTAATTGTGGATCGCTAGGGTCAGTAACAGTGTCAACTTCTGACGAAAATGACCCAAGTTCTCCGTTTGAAGTTATTAAACCGTAATCTGTAGTTAATACATCATTATTGTTTGTGACCAGTAATAGAATTTCAATTAATTGAAATTCACTTGTTGGCCCTACATCTTCCTCAACCTGTACAAGATATTTTGCACTACGGTAAATGTTTGTAGGATATTGATCAATCACAACTGTTGCTGTGGTAGTAGTGGTTGTGTAACGAGAATCCATCACAGCATCTTGGATTCTTAGATGCTCTGCTGTTACCGTACCGGCTACGGTTACATCTTTTCCTACACCTATACCACCAGATACAACCAATGCTCCTGTTACAGTACTTGTTGAATTGGTTAAATTTGTTAGTTGAATTGCATTAGTTGATGAAGAGCCGTTAGTGGTAACTGATTGCAAAGTGTTAAGCGATGTTAGAGTGATAGTTCCACCGCTTTCTGTGAGAGAAATATCACCAGATGTTAAAATAGATGCAGTGGTTAAGACGTTGGAACCTCCAATAGTTGCAGTACTAGCAACATTTAAAGCCCCACTTACTCCCAATCCTCCAGAAATAACAACAGCACCAGTTGCTGTACTTGTGGATACAGTAGAGGTGGATAATGTTATTGGATCGTATTTGATCCATGCAGCACCATTCCATTGCCAAATTTTCTTTCCTACTTGGTAATAACTACCAACTGTAGGGCTTGGTGGAAAATTTATTGCCATAATGTCATCCTAATCATGTTAGCTCTACCCAAAGTTTTGTACCATTGTCATCAAAATATTGTAAAACTACTCCGGTATCGCTGTCTAACCAAATGTCTCCTACTCTTGCTGCCGCAGGCGAAGTGCTGGTAGTAAAGGTTCTTGGAGTGTATAACAAATTGCTTTCAGCAGGGTTACCGTCCACTGAATATATACTACCAGGCACGTTCAATACACTTGTTCCTGATATATAATATGAAGAAGTATTCTGTGCTGTGGTAACAAAGGTGAATGCCACATCGCTGCTGATTGGTCCTGCATCACCAATTAATTCATCTAAAGCTAGATAGTAAACAGTATCAGATACGGTACTGTTGATTAACACATTTGTTGCAGTACCTCCCGATGAAATCGTACTTACCGGAACCCAAGAAGGTACAGTACCGTCACTATACAATACATGATTGAAAGGACCAATCGGTAACATGGTTGTTAGGTCGGTGGCAGTTTGATACGGTATGCTTCCTTGTGCACCGCCTACTAAATTTAATGCAACTGTAGACGAGCTGACTGTCTGGAGAACAGTTTTGTGAAATACTACATCTCCATAAACATCAAGATCGTTAGCTACAATAAGATTTCCAGAAATACCAACGCCACCTAGTACCGATAGTGCACCGTAGGGTTCTAATGCGAGAATTTTGCCACCGCCGGTATAGGTATTGAATGCTGTTCCATCCAACGGCATTGTAAAATCATAATCATAATATAATAGGATTGACGTAGCAGTTTCGTAACTGGCATAATATGTTTGCGTTGTGATTTCAGTCATGCCGCTAACATTTTGTAACAACACATATGTTCCAGTTGCCACAGCAAATGTATCAGTAAAATGTACTCTTACAGGGTTTGTCTGTTCAATGTTGGTTATATTGGTTATAAAATAAGTTGCAGTTGCCCAAGTACCAAGACCTAGCCCTAGGTCGCTATTCATTTGTGTATAGCCGCCGCCGTTATAATACAGCAAGCTACCAATATTGACTTGATCATTTAGGCCGTCAACGAGATTGTCGCCGCCTATAGAAATATTTCCGCTGCCGTTAGTTAAATTATTAGCAACGTCATGTCCTAACAATATATTATAGGAACCTGTGGTTAGATTTTTTGCAAGTTTATGACCAATAAAGAGATTTTCTCTGCCGTTTATTAATTTGTAGGCAGTATCTGCACCAATAGCAATATTATTATCGTCTACGGTATTAACATTTACTGTTCCGCTAGATGTGTATGCTGTAAATCCTGTGCCGTTTAGAGTATCGTTTACGTTTACGTCAGTGTATAAACTAAATGTACTAGTTGATAACCATCTAACATAATATTCATTATTGTTTAATTCTACTGTGCCGCCAATGTCTTTCAACGTAATTAAAGTACCTGTTGAAAGATTATGGAAGGGCGATGTAATTACGACAGGATTAGCTAGAGAAATATTTGTTATTGTTGATCTATATTCGTATTGATATACACCTATTACCTTAAGAGCTTGGTCACCAATTGCAATAGTGTTAACTAGTTCAGTGCCTGAACTTACCGCCAAACGACCAATAGCAATATTAGCGTAAGAAGTTTGTAAACCTAGTAATGTATCGTAACCAATTGCAATGCTTCCCTGTCCTGTAGCATTGTCATCGGGTTGCGGTACAGCCGTACCTCTTACCACAACATTGTTTTTACCTTCCCAACCTGTACCAATACGCAGACCGTTTACATAGATGTCCTCGCCGCTATGTAGACCGTCTCTAATACCAATGCCACCATCTATCAATAATACACCAGTAGATGTACTAGTGTTTGCAACACCGCCAGTAACCACAACGGTTGAGGTGCCTGTGCCAATTAGGCGTATATTTTGATTAGGAAGATTGCTATACATCTCCCCAAGATGCATTTGTATGTTACCTAAACTTGATCTGTATGAGGTTTGTAATTTTTCGTTGGTAACAATCGTGTAACCAGTTGAAGTGGTGGGTGTTGGCGGCAGCTGAGGCATTGCATCAGCTAGTTTTAAAAACTCGCCGCTGCCTCCTGATCTAAGTGTTGAGCCGCTAATTAATGATGGCATTTACTTTGTCCTTATTGGTTAGCGGTCTGTAACACACTCATTACTAATTGGCAGGTGCCTGAGGTAAGTGAATATGCATGGACACTGTCTAACTCCTCAATAATCATTTTTCCTCCCAATACAATAGCAGCGTCACCTGCAGGTACATCAAAGTTTTTAACCATCAAACTTTGAGTCTGACCAGTTTGACCACCAAATCCCTGTGCATCGGGCAACACTGTTCTAAATCTATAATGCGCAAGTGACACTGTTTGAGTTACAGTTGTTAAATTTGCAACCTGCGCAAGTAGAACAATAGAAGTGACTCCAATTGGCGAGGTGTAAACTGACGCAGTGGTATTTGTAGTCAGTAACGCCGTTTTTGTTAAGAATGTGTTTAACGGTAATGTTGCCATTTTATCTATTTCCTATCTTATTCAATTGCCAATATAAACGGTGTCATATTTGCGTATAAACTTTGTACAAATGTTCTACCAGTGAGAACACCTGTTGCCTGTGCAATTACTAACCCCGGACCTATGCGGAAGTCACCGTTTTGATCAGTGCTGGTAAAGAACACTTTACCATTATTTAACTGAACTACTTCCTTTAATTGATCCGGATCGGCAACACCTCTTTGAGGTAATGCTCCATAATTTGTGCCAGCACCTACATATTCAAACAGATAACCAGAGGCACTGATGTAGCTTCTTTGATAGAAGTTAACAGTTGCTCCATCTGGGAACAAATCAGGTCGTCTTACTGCCTCGCCCAGGGTGACTATATGGTAGGTTCCTGGTATCATCCAATAGCTCAATCCAGCAAACACGCTGTTATAATTGCCGCCAGTTTCTAAATCATATATCATTGCTTGTAGAATTATTTTGACGTCTCTTTCACACTTAGCTTGTTGATACGATGTTGAAGAACCTAGCTCCGATCCGTAATTGTCAATTGCCCAAGCTGCTACTTCTGCAGCTAAGAAATCAATATTCAACTCTATCAATGTTACTGCTGCACCTGAGCCTGGTGGCACTATTCCCTGTCTTGCTCTTAGATTTGCTGGTACTACTGCATTTGCCGCTGTGAGATTTGCTGCGCCTACTATAGAAGTAATATAATCCAATCTTAAGTCAATGAACGGAATAGCATCTGAGCCGCCTATCACCGTGGTGTTAATGATTTGTGTAGCAGTATTACCTGTTGTTGGTGTTACCGCAACATTGGATACAATATCGCCTACACAAGATTTGAGGTGATTGATGGATGCAATATGAGCTGCTATTTGACTGCTGGTAGATCCTTGATAATTTGTATTGGTATTTGCCGCCAATTTGTTTGTATTTGGTACATATGGCGAGTTAGCATCACTACTGGTTTGAACAGTGTAATAACTGTTACCGCAGAAGTATAGAGTAAAGTAAGTCGGGTTTGTAATATCGCCGCCACCGTTAGTCAATGCCTGATTCAAAGTGATAGCATTAAAGTTTACATCGGTTACCACGGTACCAGTTGCAGCATACCACTTGAGGTAATTTGGGTTGGCAGGGGCTGCGGCAGGATCATTTAATCTGTTACCAGCAGCGTCAACGGGGTTTCCATCGGGATCATGTAGGTAATAGAAATCATCATATTGTTTACCAAACTGATCTCTAATGAATACTGTGTTGCCAATCGCAATATCGTCTGTAGAAATATTGTTTAGCACAATTGTACCAGTGTGCAAAGTACTGGTACTTGGCTGTGAATTTAAGAATCCTGGGAAGCTTTGTTCATTAAGATGGCCGTCTGGTGGCTCTACTTCCATTACTAGTCCAATGTGTGGTCTGTCGTCTTCATCAGGCACAAATATGTTTACTCTTCCTAGGTTTGGGAAATAGCCTGTTGGATAGAATTGATCTAGATATGGCAGAGGATCTCCGCTACCAGGTTCAGTTCCTTGCGGACTGAACGGATAGGCTCTATAGGCAGGATTGAAAACTGTACCGCTGAATTTTCTTGGCCCATAACCCTTTGACAGAATGCTGATATCGCCAAAGTTACAGTTTGAGTTTGTAATTGATGCAATGCCACCATTGTCTGCCAATACACCAATGCTACAGAAAATTGTAAACACCGACACCAATTGAGCATAACCGTTGTTGGTGATATGAATTCCTATGCCGCCCTGATTGACCTGGGTGAATGCGTCATAAACAAATGATTGAATTGGAGATCGATCGCTTATAACAGCACCGTCAACGAGGCTACCACCCATTGAACCGATAGGATCAACTTTTCTTTGATTCCAAGTTGAAGTACTGCCTGTATATTCTAAGGATAATTCTTCAACTTGATCGTCCTGTAAAGGAAATACCCAAACGTCACCAAAGTACAGACTAGAATTCACACCAAATCCAATTGTAGATGTGCTCAATCCAATTCGATAAGTGGTTGCTGTTACAAGATCTACTCTTGTAACTTTTGCTGGGGGTAGAACATCTGAACCGTTTAGGCCGGTTAATGCAAATAAACCGCCACCTGCGTATAGAGGAGGTGCTGCTGCGACTCCGTTTTCAATAATATTAGTTACAATATTGTAATTTCTTGTTACTGCTTCTTGAGGCATGTAATTACTACCGTACTCAAAGAAATTATTGATCACTTGAGTAGCAACAGTGCCGGTTACTACAGTTACAGTGTTGTTTGCGATAATTTGTAAACTAATATCTCTTGCGTAGTTAATTGCTGCGGTAGTTGTTGATACCTGACCGGATACATAGTTATATCCTTTGTTCCAATATGATTTGCCTGCTTCGAGAGATTTTTGATTTCCACCTAATAAGATGTCTTGGCTCACTGCATCTAGAATTAAACCTGTGTCTCTATAACACAAATCTTGATCGTAGTTAAATGAATTTGGATTATATGTATTATCAATGTAGGCGATAGTTTCTGCTGTTAAGAATGTTCTATTGGCTTTAATAATATCAAATGCATTCTTTGTTGAAGTAGTTGCTACAGGAGTAATAGCAGATGGGTACTGTGCCCCTGCTACTGAAGGACCGTTTAACAAAATATTAGTTACAGTGTTTAATGCTGTTTGTAATTTTTCTACGTCAGCAGATGTTCCTGTGCTTAGATTTGTAACAGGTTTATGTACTGTCTGTAAAGGAACGTAATTGGTACCGGTAATTAGTGCAGCAGCAACACTTACCATGTAGTTAAATGCTGCAACGGTTGCTGTAACTTCTCCTTCAACGACGTTAGTGGTTCCTACATTGTCGTAATAACCTAAACCAGATTGTACTGACATTCTGTTTCCGCCGAACTTAATGTCGTAGGTTACCGCATCAACCATGTATCCAATATCTCTTTCACAAGTTACCGTATCAAATACAAATCCCTCGTTAGTTGCTGTAATATAGGCTAGAATTTCTTGTTTGAGATAGGTCTTGTTTTGTTGTAGTAAGTCGATAGCATTATTGTATCCTGGTAATAACGTTCCTTCACCGCTGTTAGGAATAATATTATCAGTCCAACCTGTTGTATTACCGTTTAGAATGCTGAGTATTGTGTTAAATTTCAGTTCAATGTCATCAATAGCATCGCTGCTGGCGATGTTTGTTGAAGTAAACTGTGTGCCTGTGCTGTATCTCGTTACACCGGCCTGTGCGTCTGTAGTAGTTGTAATGCTCTGTACAACTTTTAATGACATGTCTCTGAGATATCTAACTGCACGAATTGTTGGTTGAATCTCTGTTACTATACTACCTGTGTAACCATCTATGGCATAATATTGTCTGCCAGCAAAAGTTGATTGGCTAAAGCCATCAAAATACATGTCAGATGCAATGCTATCAAGGACCACTCCGGCATCTCTGCGGCATTTGATTTGATTGTATGCTAGAGTCTTTGGTGGTATGCAAAGAACATGATTGATGTAATTTAGCGTTTGCTCTTGAACAAAAGTTCTATTAGCTTGCAACAGAATTTCTGCACTTACAAAGGCTGCATCTGGGCCAGGACTTGCATATACTGTTGGAGCAGCACTTGGACCGTCTTCAATGATTCCCACAGTGATATTGAATAAATTTTCAATTGGTTCAATAGCAATCTCTCCGCCAGTTAACACTGTATTAAACACTTGAGGATATGATACTAAACCTGTTGATGTAGTGTTCAATGGCAATACTGTACAGGTTGTATTCACAACAATCTTTTTACAAAGTTCTGCTAGATAATCGATTGCACTAATTGTTTGTGTTTCTTGGCCTGCAATTACACTGACTACACCGTCGTAGTATGCTAATCCGCTTTCAATACTCTTTTGATTACCACCAAAGGTCATATCGTAAGCCATATTTTCAACAAGTATTGCAACGTCTCTATAACATTTCTGTCTGTTATAACTGAAGTTGTTCATTGTGGCATCAATGTAAGCAATGACTTCTGCCTTGATGAAGTTTGTGTTAGTCATCAACAAAGCATATGCATTCAACGCTGATGTTGCTGTGTTAAGAGTCAAAGAAATTGGTGTTTTGTCTGTGGCTACAGCTGGTCCGTTTCTAATAATTTCAGTAATAATATCTAGTTTTGATTCTAGCACTTCTGCATCGTATTCATTGCCGGCATTACCAACAAGCACCTGTGACGTTGCTGTTTGATAAGTGGTAGGCAGTGCAGTTTTTGTAACAATGTAAGGTAAAATGCTCTTGATATAATTGTATGCTGCAGTTGTTTGCGGCACTTCGTTAGGTATAGCGGTTGAAGTTGTGCTGTAAGTATAGTAGTATACACCACTCTTAATACTTTGAACATTACCAGAATGCAGTAAGTCAAAACTTACACTGTCAATAATATATCCAACATCTCTAAAACAAGTGCTGGTATTATAGACTAGGGATGGATAGGTAGTATCGATATAAGTCAATACAGCATGCTGCATTGATGTTCTATTTGTTTGTAGTCCGTTATAAGATGATACGACTAAGGTTGCAGTTGTTGGTAATCCACCGTATACTACCCAGTCGCTCACTCCTGCTACGCCGTTAGAAAGAATATTTGTTACAGTGGTAAACAGTGTATCAACTGTTGCTGTTACAGAAGCATCAACATATGTTGCGGCGATGCCTTTAAGATATGTAATGGCAGCGATAGTTGCTGTTATTTCATTTGGAATATCGCCGGTGTAAGAACCTTGATTCCAGTATTGTAAACCAGCAAATGTACTGTCGCTAGTGCTATCATATAACATGTCAATGCCAATAGCATTGAGAATAAGTGCAGTATCTCTTTCGCACTTGGCTTGATTATATGTAAACGATCCGCTGTTAAAAGTTGTGTCAACAAATGCAACTACCTGTCCTTGCAAGAAAGGTTTGTTTGCAAGTAATAAAGTTCTAGCATTGAAGAATCCTGGATTCTGTTGTCCAGCATTGATATATTGACCAACTTCTACGGTGCCGGTTGACAGAGTGACAACAATCGATGTTGTATTTGATGCCCATGTTCCGGTTCCAACTGCCGATGGAATTTGAACGGTCTGAGATGGAATAAACATTGTTCCGTCTCTCAACCAAGGACCAGACTGATTTGTACAATTTTGAATATAGGGAGAATGGAATAAATCTATTCTATCATTGCCTGTCTGGGGAGGAAACGCTGTAGCATATGCTCCTCTATTTGTGCCTGGTGCATAGTCGCCTGCTAATTTTCCGCTTCTTCCATTTAAGAAGGTACAGAAAGCAATATAACATCCACTTTCAACATGGAAGAGATCCTGTGTCTTATTGATTGGTTCAATAAATGTTGTACGAATGTCTGATCCCATGATGCTGGTATATGGTTTCAAACGCAACGGATTATTTTCTAAATAGAGACCAGCACTTACTCTAATCTGTGTACCTGATTGGTAATAGGGACTTCTTAATGCACCACCAATGGTACGACAGGCACGACTTGGGTCTTGAGCGCGACCGTCGTTGGTATCGTTTCCATCAACTGTTACATACAACACATTGGTCACAACCGGAGCGGTGCCAATTGGATTCTTGCCTCTAACTTGAATCTCGCCAAAGATATCTGTAGCGCCTGCGGCTAAAACCATTTTACTTTGAGGTGCTTGTAGTCCTAAATATTTGTCATAAACGGTTTCTAGATATTGTGTTGTAAAATTGTTATATCCGTAGACCACGCCACCGATGGTTAAATCTTTTGCTACTGATGCACCACCGGTAACTTTCAATGCACCAGTGTCTGTAGAGGTTGATGTTTCAGTATTTTTAACTTCGACCTTGCTGATTCTTAAACGACCTATACTTGGATTGTATCTAAAAATTGTAGAAGTTGTATCGATATCTGTGTCATCCGGGTCGCCAAACAGAGTAGTTCCGTTTGTTGCTGTTAGAGTCTGCGCAAAAATTGGATAAAATTCTATATTGGTGTTTGTGGCTGTGACCTGGATATTTGTTGAGGTAAGAGCTTGTGCTATTCTTCCAAAGATTGTACCGCCAACAGCGAGGTCTTTTTCTATGCCTACACCACCTGCAAAATATACAGATGCAGCTTGTCTACCTGCAGTATTACTAAATTCACTTTGGTCTATTGTTAACGGAATGCCGAGAAGATTTGTAGGATTACTGCCGTCAGTGAATTCTGTTTTTGCACCAACTGTTAAGTCGCCGCCACCTGAATTAATTTCAGTAGTGCCGCCACCAGCGTTAATGAATACGTCGCCACCACCGTCATTAATCTCAGTGTTGCCGCCTCCGGTTTGATTTATTTGAACATTACCGCCGTTTGGATTGATCTGTGTGTCGGCGCCACCTTCGTTTAAAATTACCTGATTACCGGCATCTAATTCTACGCTACCCGGAGAGGTAACTTTGACTGCGGTATCCGCACTTATACGCTGAAAATCGTTAGATGTTACGTTTCTTGTACCGGTTTTTCTTGCCATTTAAGTTCTCGTATAGAGTATTTATCGTATTACCAAATTCGTATTTGAACGCTGTCCAATAATATAGGGTCTTTGTGAGGCCAACTTTTATGTGCTTGGAAACGCAAAGTAATGCCAAACGTTGAGTTGCTTATTGCTGCTATATCTATGCCGCTGTTCCACAGCTCAGTTTGACCGCCGTAAACTTTTTGCGGAGCAACATCAGGGCTTGCAAAATTATCGCCTATATAGTTGCCGTTCAAACAGAGTTGTACTGTTTCATCCTGTGCTCTTCCGTATCTTCTTGCATCTACTTTTACTTCAATTCCGCTGAGAACAGCGGGTAAATTTTGAAAACTAAAATTAGTTAAACGTAAAAACCATGTCTTGTTTTTTATGTCTGGCTTAGGTGATCTCGCTATATGGTATAGAGTTCCTATACTAGGCAGCAATCTGCCGTCAAAATCTTTCAATTCGACAAAAGATTTAGAATCGTCCCAAGCAATATCGACCTGTTCTGCGCCACTTTCACAAAATTGTACAACGGTAGAAGGATATGTCCAAGCAGTAGGCATATCTATATTTATTAATAAAGAAAAAAGGACCAGTTACGGTCCTTTTCTCTTGTCTATAATTTTTTAATTATAGATTAGTTTGATGCAATACTTACAATACCAGTAGATGCTGCAGCTAATGTCCAGCCTGCTGCTTGGTTATTGACGTATTCATAGCTACCAACCATGGTCTTCTGTACGAGCACTGCTCTTGACATGGTTAGTTTTTTGACATAGTATGTGCTACCGTTACTGTCAGTAGCTTCTATTGTCATTTCACCTGCACCTGGTGCTGCTGTAACTAACTTACACTGACCAACACCTTCGGCATTTTTAACAAGATATCTACGGCTTGCTTCCTGCTTCACAATGTCTGATGCTAGTGCGCTTGTGCCTGTTGAAAGGTAAGCTGACACTGCAATAGCATTGGTTGTTGACGCGGTTAGAGCAGTAATTGCTTGGAATCCTGATCCATAGTCAGCAAAAACCAATGTGCCTGTTACTGTACTTGCGTTAGCAACAGTGACAGTGACCACACCTGTAGCGACTGAAGCCACTTGTGCTGATGCGCCTACACCTGTACCGCTAACACCCATTCCAGCATAAATGCCGGTAGTGGTGCAATGGATAAGTGTTTCTGTACCTGTGCCCACGCCCGCAACTGATACAGCAGAAGCTGTGGTGATGTTAACTGTAGCAGTACTGGTATAACCAGAACCTGCTGAAGTTAGAGCAATAGCACTTACTCCAAAAGTTCCTACACCGTTGGCTGTTTTAGTTGCAGTACCTGCAGCGGTTCCACCGCCTGGTAGTTGTGGTGCGCTGAATACAGCAACAGCACCTTGTGAATAACCTGTACCTGTACTGGTAACAGTGATTGTTGAGGAAACACCTTCACCGCCAATTGGTGGTGTGTTGAGGTTTCCAAAATATGTTTTCTTAATCGGTCTTCCCATTTGTTTTCTCCTTTATATGATCGTTCGATGATCTACGCAGCGGGAACTGCATAAAATACTTATGAGCGACAAAGTATTTATTAGCTGTTAGCGATTTACCACGTATTGGTATATTCTACTTACCAATCTTCTATATCTTTTGTTGTCTAGGCCGTATTGATCTGTAAGTTTATGTATTCTTAGATAGTTATGGATAAGTTTTTCTACATTGTTTCGTATAACAGGGTTTGAAAAATCTGGATTTTTCATTTTAATTTTAGACAGAGCACTTTCTACATCGTTGATTGCTTGGGTGAGTCTAGCGTTGACTTCACTTTGCCTTCCGTAGTAATCTCCCTTTTCGTTTCTAAACTTTCCTTGACTTTTAAGATCGTCCAGCGCATGTTGCAGTTCGTGAACCAATTCAGATTGCATCTGACCTAAATTTGTCTGCAATCGTAGTAACACTTCTTTTGTTTTTGGATTATATAGTGATCTATCAAATTTTGAATCAATTTTTACTTTAACTGTTTGTACCAAGTTGGCTATAGCAGGTTCGTCTGCGCTGTATAGTCCTTGCAGAGACAACTCTCTTTGAGGTTTATTTTTATATTTGGACAGAATTATTTTACTTAAATCTATTAAGTCTTTATTTTCTGTTCTTGTTTCAAATAGTTGTGTTAAGTTCACTTTGTATTTACTCTCTTACAAAAAGAAAACCCGCCTTGCGGCGGGTTTCCATTTCACTATCAAGTAGTTTATTACTTGAAGCTGACGTTTGCGGTAACGATTGAAACCTTACCGAGGTAGTCAGCAGCATTGCCTAGTGATGAAGCAGTGTTGGTCAACTCTACGTAACCGTAGCGTGTTAGGAAACCAACGACTGGTTCAAAGGTTGCTGGATCTAGCACAACGCCAGAGCTCATTAGT
>Ga0129333_10000892_pt1 | contig 26317 bp, 36 predicted proteins | sample CPB6_08_DNA_FD_94474 | JGI IMG/M metagenome (GOLD analysis project Ga0129333, IMG submission 94474) | Freshwater to marine salinity gradient microbial communities from Chesapeake Bay, USA - CPBay_Sum_0.6_0.8_DNA | ecosystem: Environmental > Aquatic > Marine > Coastal | place: USA: Chesapeake... | reverse complement strand
GTGTTTACAAATTACATTTCTTACTGGGCGCTCTTGACTGTCATTACATCCCACACAATCTATTGACGATAATATTGTGGTTACTAGTTTGTTTCTTGGCACTATGCGGTCAGGTAACAGGTGCGTGTGTAAACTTATAATATGCGTACGACTGGTCGTAGCAATATGATACGGGCCGCTGTCTATACCTACAAAACATTTTGCATGATCCATTACTAGTTTTTGTTGCTGTATGCTCAATTTATCTCGTGCATCAACAAATAACGGGTGATCAACAAAGCCGTCCTGTGCTGTACCAACACAAATAATTTTAAAATCAGTTCTATTAGAAAATAGTTGTTCGAACACTTCATACCAGGTGTTCCAACTCATGTTTTTTAACGGCCAATACCATTGCCGTATATGAACTACAATATATTCATCAATATTGTTTTGCTCAAAAAATGCGTTTACTACATCTGTGTCGTTGGTATTAGAAAACAATTCTGGTTCTTTGTTTTCTATGGTTGTATCGCCGAATGCCCGGTAAAAATAACTGTCAAGATAATGATTGAGCGGATTTTGTTCATACGCATCGTCAAGATTTATATATAGATCATAGTTAGTAGGATCCGGCATTGCGTTTGTATGATATATTGCTCTAACATTAGGATTATTGTCATACACGTTAGGAAATTCCGTTGCTACGTCAATATCACAAATATAATGTTTTTTAAGTTCTCTTACTACACCAGTACTCATTATAACATCACCTAGCGCAGCACGTCTACGTACAAGTATCTGTGTGGCTTTTTCAATCTTCAATTTCAACCTCTGGAAAATATTTTAGAAATTTATCGTTTGTATTATTTCTAATTTTTTTTATTTTATTTTTTATTTCATTATAAACGTTCCAGGCCAATGGTATAAAAAGTATTTTTTCCTTTGTGGTAAAATTGTCAAGTATGTCAGAATTGACCACGGAAATATCTCTTCCGGGGCTGAACGTGTTTTGTTTCAATGGATTGTCATCAATGATGTAATCAAGCGAAACTCCTGCATAATTCAATAATGTATTACCTTTTGCAGCAGCACCGTAACCAATCAATTTAAAATTATTGTTTCTATAGATCTCGCACACATCAAGGAATTTTTTACTTAATGTTTGCGCTCGATTGCTCCAATTGGTATATGTTTGAGCGTCTAATAGGTCTTGTTCTAATGCCAGCAAATTTTTTATGTGTTCCGGTCTACGATTTGAATTAGATACAACAAACAAATAACTTGTGCCGTGTATAGGAGTTTTTATTACATCTATCAAAAACATTCCTGCTCGTTTACATAATTCATTCATTGAATTGATATTATAAAAATTTACATGTTCATGATAAATGGTATCAAATTCTCCATTGCGTACCATGTCAGCCTGACTGGTTTGAATAAAAAATAATCCTTTGTTTTTTAGTAAAGGCGACAACAATTTCAAATATGAGAGTGGATCTGGGTTGTGTGCAAAACTGTTTTGCGCCACTACTATATCAAATTGCCTGTTGTCCAGATTCCCTATAGATTGTTCATCCCAGAATCCACACACAACTTGGTGTCCTTTATCAGTGCTGATTTTGTATAAATTTTCTGCAGGATCTACTCCGTAGGTCATATAACCTAGTTGTTTGAAGTAATCAAGTTGGCTACCGTCGTTGCATCCAATATCCAGCACGGTACCTCGCCATTGATCTGTATACTCTCGACACCATTTTGCAAACCACCACATATAATTCAAATATGTCTGGCTGGTTCCGCTTACATAAGCATAGTTTCGATAAATGATATCTGGATCAACAACGTGTGTAAGTTGTAAATGAAAACAGTTGGTACATCTATTTACAGCTAATGGATAATACTCATTTTGATCAGGAAGTGATGCAAAATTATTTGCTAATGGCTGACTTCCTAAATTCAAGCTAAGATCAAGATTTGTACTTCCGCATGCCAAACATTGGTCAAGTTTTGTACAATTCATTTTAATTCCTTATAGCAATACCATTTGGCGCAATACTGCCTTCGACACCAAGAATTGGTATTTCTGTAATCATTGTTGTTGGTAAAAATTTGTACAGCACATGCTCGATATCAGCGTAACCACCTTGTGCAACTCGTTGCGCCATATAGTTTAAACTGTCAGTATAAGTTTCAATCACACGGTTGGTTTGACTGGCTGGCCACGACCACAATCTTGCCATGTATTGCAATTCAATTCCAGTCACTTCGTAGGGAAATTGACTCTTGTTCTTGGGTCCAATAATAATACGATCTTGATGTTTTTCATATACATCAAGATCAAATTGGTCATTTAATATGTAACGACCCGACATCTTGTGAATTCTGTCTACATCTGCAAAATCACCGTCGTCTAAACACATACGCAATGTTCTACCAAAACACATTATTTCAGTACTGTTTTTGACTATATCCCAATTGTCAGTGCTGTTATAGATTTCGTGTACGTCCTGATCAGTACTGAAATCTATCAAAAGATCACACTTTTCCTCTAACAGTTGACTTTGCGCCTCAGTTAGTGGTGTTCCAGTACATTCCATTACCACAATTTTACTACCCGGGGCACGAGTTTTAATACTGTCCAATGTCATGAGTGTTTGTTGTAATCTTGCTGCTGGAGTATACACACCAAACTTTGAATTGATAGCACTAGTAACAACAAAACAATGTTTGATCATTTTCTTAACCATCTTTCGTTAGTAAGAGTCCACTCTACAACTTCTTTAATACGTTCACTTAGTTTAATTTTAGGTTCCCAACCCAATGATTTGAGTAAGCCGCCATCTAGTGCATACCGCATGTCATGTCCAGGTCTACTGGTATGGAAGTCGGTCATTTCGTACTTCAATTCCTTACCGACTGCACTAGCGATCATTTGTGCCAGGGTAAGGTTGTCAATTTCTTCAGTACCGACAAGGTTAAACTTAGGGCAGTGGGCGTGACCATAATCCCCTGTGTGTCGATAATCTCCAAGTCCAAGAATGAACATAAGGCCTTCTGCAACATCACGAGCGTGGATATACATCCTTGAACCGGCAACAGTCCTTGTGGGGTCACTATGTATAATAACGGTCTCTTCATCTCTTACCTTTTGTATTGTAGCCGGGATAAACTTTTCCGGATGCTGACGTTCGCCAAACACATTCATCGTGTGTGTGACAATGATTGGCATTTTATAAGTATTCTCATAAGCAACGCAGAATTCTTCAGCTGCCGCCTTGGACGCTGAATAGGGATTTGTGCTGTTGTAACGATCATATTCTTTATAGGCGACACCAGGTGGTGCAATCCCATATATCTCGTCAGTGGAAAAGTATACAAACTTTTCCAGATGTGGTAAGTTCTTTCTTGCATAATCTAGCATATTGACAGTGCCAACAACGTTGTCCTGTACAAACTCCATGGGATAAGCGATTGAACGATCTACATGACTGCCTGCTGCCAAGTGTAGTATGATATCTATAGGTCCGATATCATGAACAATTTGGCTGTTGATTTCTGCTTTGAGATCATGAAACACAATATGTAGACGTTTTGCCACATCTTTAGGATCGTGATCTTGTAGCATATCGTGTAATCTGTTTAAATTACCGGATATATCTAATCTATCCAGACACACAATATGCCAATCTGTTACACTTAAAATTAAATCAATTACGTGATGGGCAATGAAACCGGCGCCGCCGGTAATTAGTACTCTTTTTGACATGAATCCTCATTGATTATTGAATAAAACTATTTATTCTCCTACTTTTGGTGCAATAAATTGCTTGATATGACTCATGGCTTTACGAGCTGTATCAAATACATATTCTACAGTTTCGTCTTCCATGTTTACAGTAACTACAAATCCATTGGCTACTTTACGTATTTCGATTGATTCAAACATATCATTCCTTGATTAAGTTGACATGTTATTTTACTTGATTGTTGCTGCTAAGTCAATTATTTCTTCATAAAATAGTTGACAAAATTGAGCAATAGATCATGCTGACCGCCATGCCATTCTTTCTTCATCCAGGAATGCACAGTGTACCAATTTGCTTCCGCTTCGGGATGACATCCTATTAGACCAACATTACCTTGTATAATTGCCATTGGGTCGCCGTTTGAATAAGTGGCCAAAGTTTCAAACTGTGATTTATCTCCAACCAAGGCACACCCATCATAAAAGTACATTTTGATTTGTTCACCAAGCCAAGTCACAGGCATAGCTTTTGCATGTGGTCTGCGTGTACAGGAATTAGGTTGTGTGATATACTGCACTGCTCTAACATTGTTAAGTAAACCAAAGTAATCTGTGTCAGCCCAATATGCTCCCATACAGATACCTAGATATTTTCCGCCGGAGGCCACATAATTACGTATTCGTTGAGCATGATTACGCAGCAAATGATCATAATCATCGCTAGCACCATCACCTCCTGGAAACACTACCAGATCTACATCATCAAAAAAATCTTCTTCAATTTCGTGTTTGGTAAAGATTTTGAATTTGTAATAAGGCAACAATGCCCGAATTATTCCGTTTGCACATTGCACAGAACAGCGTGGTTGATGAATAAAAACGGCTATTGTAGGGAGTGTCATTTTTACATTCTATACTCTATTTATTAGAATAAAAAAGACCCGCTAGGGTCTTTGCCGGTTACGAGTTCCGGCAGCACTCTATCGTTGTGCCCGATTTAACTCCAGTATTTGTTGTGATCTAATCTGTCCCAGTAGGCCTTGTTGTTGCGATTGATGAAATTTTTAATCAGATATGCTGCCATACCAAAATAACCCATTTTAACGAATCTTCGCGAGTCTTGGCCAAAATAATGATCAATTATTTTAAACTTCTTGGGGCTGTACATTCTACTCAAAAAATAGTCTTCGGATGTGCTGTATTTTTCATTGAAACACCCAAACTCTCTAAACTTGTCCGCACGAGTCAACATGAAAGCACCTACAGCAAATGGAGAAAAATGCTTAAGGATGTTGTTTACTAGGTTGAAAATTGCAAAGCCCGTGGCAGTTTTTTTATTGTTGTCGTAGCATCTGATGTTGGCTGTAACCAAATCAAGATTATAAAATTCTAATTCATCCACAGCGTCGCGAATAGTGTAATCATCAAACAGTATCACATCGGCATCAATGAACAAAATATAAGGAGTCGCTACCATTTGAGCTGCACGATTTCTGGCCGCTGCCACCGGACCACCATCAATGATTTCCACATTTAAAAAAGCTTGATTTTGCTTTATCACCTGCCTAGTATTGTCTGTGCTGCAATCAGCAATAATAATTCTTGTATCACCAATTCTTTGTCTACGTAGACTATCTAGCAGTCGTACGATATAATTTTCCTCGTTTTTACAAGGAATCACAATAGTTATTTTTTCACTTAATTTTTTCATGTTTTTTTAACACACTTGCCTTCAACGCGAAAGTCTTTAAATTTCAGCCAATATGACAATGTGGAAAGACTTTGTTCACACGTGGCTTGGTCTGTAAACTCCAAGATTATTTTTCCTGGAACGTCTCGAGTGTCATTGATGTGTACAGCTATCAATATCATCAACCACATTATCTTTGTCCTGTGTCCATGTCACTATTTCCCACTTGCCATCATAATGTTCTACCAGGGCTGTAAGAGATTCCACCCAATCACCATCATTCATGTAAATGATACCATCAATCTCTTTGATTTCTGCGTGATGGATGTGTCCGCAGATCACACCATCGAAGCCACGTTTTTTACAATAGGCAGCGAGATTATTTTCAAATTGAAAAATAAAGTCAACTGCTCGTTTCACTTTGTGCTTAAGGAAACGACTAAGACTAAAATAGCCAATACCCACTCTATGTAAGATCCAATTGAACTTACTATTGATTGATAATATAGCATCGTATGCCTTGTCTCCCAAAAAGTTTAACCAGGGTGCCAGTCTAGTAATACCGTCAAACATGTCTCCGTGTACTACAAGATACCTGCGTCCATCTGCTCCAATATGTTCAAAATGATTGTGCAACTCTATCATACCAAAATTCAAATTGTACTGCAAATATGGTCTTAAAAATTCATCATGATTGCCTAACACATAAATCACTCTAGTTTTTCTTTTGGCATGACCCATGATTCTACGCACCACATTGGTGTGACTCTGCTTCCAGCGCCACTTGTTTTGTTTAATCTTCCAAGCGTCAATAATATCACCTACTAGATAAAGAGTTTCACAGGTGTTGTGTTTCAAAAAATTATTGAGTGCTTCTGCTTTACAATCTTTAGTGCCTAGGTGAACATCGCTGATAAAAATGCTACGGTATGTTCTTGTCATACAATTATTTAATGTCAGCAAGATTACAAATCCATTACACGGCCACAAAAAAGCCCCTTTCGGGGCTTGTATTTTTTTAGAAGCTTAATTGACTTCTGAACATCACTGCTTTTTCACCATTTACTCTACTGCCAGAGCTGCCTACCAGGCTGTCAAACTTGGTATCGCTGTAGTTGAGCATGAAGCGTAGATTGTCTGTTGCAAACCAAGTGATGCCGTAGGTCATTGCAGTGGCACGATTGGCTTTGCCTGTGGCCACAGTGATATCACTAGCATCAAACTCACTCATACGCACACCCACTTGCCAGGCACCACGACCACCTTTGTCTACACTGTTGGCTGGCTTAATCCAACCAAATGTGCCATCTTTGTAAGCATGACTTTCACCGGTTAGATTGTATACAGCTTGCACATAATGACCTCGAATTTCTTGATTTGAACCTGTGGTAGGATCATAAACAAAATTGAACTGTTCTGCCTGCACTTTTAATGCATTGTAAGCAAATGCAGCTTCTAGTCCTTGACGTGTTCTTGATGTTATTCCACTTAGTGCAGATCCGGTAAACCATCCGGACTGAGTTCTAGCCTCGGTTCTACCACTGGCAGGGATCACTCCGCTTTTGATATCACCTACACTGTATGCTGCACCTATGTGAGCAGTGTAAGCTTTGCTTCCGGTTAGTTCAGCAATGTTGGTTGTTATGCGTCCAATATAATCAAAGCCATCATTGATAGCATCTTTATTTGATTTGCCTCTGCTCAGGGCTAATGCGTAGGTCAATCCAGGTTTGGGCACACCGTGTAGCATAAAGCCAGTTTCCTTTGCAGGAATAAATTCAGTATCATTTTGACCAATTAAACTACGTTCCATGAAATCTAAATTGTTTGAACTGGTCATTTGTTCTAAACTGAATGGCATTTTGAACAGGCCAAATTGAAATTGCATTTCAGGATTAGCAGCCCAGTTTACCCACATTTCGTCGGCAGTACTTGAAGTGCTACTAAATCCGTCACTGGCACCAAAGTTGGCTAACAGCTGATACTTGAAGTCTTTGGCAAACTGTCCACGTACACCAAATCTGGCACGGCGTGCTTCGGCTAGGTTCTGATACGAATCTGTGGTTTGACCTGTACCGTAATCCGGGGAGTACTGACGATAGTCCATATGAAGTCGACCTGTAAGTTGTATGGTATTGTTTCCATCTTTACTTTTGAGTCCGATTCCATTTTCTGTGACTGATCCGTCATTGACTCTCGCAATGCGATACTTGTTGTTATCACTGACGTCTTTATCAATTCTTGATTCGGCAAACTTTCGATTTTCTGCTTTTTCTTCGTAGTCTTGTATTTTTTTGTCATATTCTTGTTGAGTCAAAATACCTTTATCACGTAGAATATTTAACGTATCAATATATTCGTCTGCATATGCAGGTAAACTAAAAGCTAACGTAATGGCCAATGCAATTTTTGTAAATGTTTTCATTGCTAATCCTTATTTCCAAATTGAAGTACCGTCTGGGCCGCGTATTTCTTTGCGCCAAGAGTCTTGATTTAATTTAATTACAGCTGGTGGTAAGTGAACGTATTCCAGCTCTTCACTCATCTTGGCACCATTTTTCCAACTCCAATCAAAGAATTTTAAAACTGCCCTACCAGTCAGACTGTCGGCTTGCTGCTTGTGCATTAAAATAAAACTAGCACCTGTAGCTGGCCATGCATCTTTACCAGTTTGCCAAGTCAGCAACAAGTACATACCTGGTGCATTGGCCCAATCTGCATTGGCTGCTGCGGCCTTGAATGTGTCATCGCTGGGCTGTACAAAATTACCGTCGCGATTTCGTAATTGAGCATGTGCGATTTTATTTCTTTTTGCGTATGCATATTCTACATAACCAAAGGCACCTTTGATACGCTGCACTTGTACCGCCACACCTTCATTGCCTTTACCGCCTACACCCACTGGCCATTTTACTGCTGTGCCTTCACCTACAATCTTTTGAAAATCGGCATTGGCTTTACCTAAAAAGTTTGTCCATACAAAAGTGGTACCCGAACCATCGGCACGATGTACAACTGTAATATTGAGTGCTGGTAAATTCACACCAGCATTTAATTCTACAATTGCTCTATCGTTCCACTTGGTAATACGACCAAGATGAATATTTGCAATAATTTCTGGTGTCAACTTTAATTGGCCTGGTGCAACACCATCTAAATTAAATACTGGCACTACACCACCGATCACTGCCGGAAATTGAATTAGTCCTTCCTTGTCAAGTTCTTCTTGTTTAAGTGGCATGTCACTTGCACCAAAGTCTACTGTTTTTGCCTTTATCTGTTTGATACCACCACCAGATCCAATTGATTGATAATTCAAACCAATGCCGGTTGCAGCTTTGTAAGCTTCTGCCCATTTGGCATAGATAGGGAAAGGAAACGTTGCTCCTGCTCCAGTGAGTTCCGCTGCATTGGTACTAAAGGCCATGGCAGCAAACACAACTGCTAATAGTTTTTTCATTGTATAATCTCCATATTATGTGCATCGCACAATAATATTTAAACATACAAAGATTACAAGCGTGTTACAAAACCGCTATTTTGGCAAGAATTCTTTAGCTGAAGGAAAAATTCCATGAATAATATTGGTATCTTTGATAGACAACGGTAGATATGTATCAACTGCAACAGGACTAAACTTGTATCTTGAATCAGTTTGAATTATGCCAGCACCACGTATTATACTAGATTGTATATCTAGTTGTTCAATTATATCTGGTCTATTAGTTTCGGCGTGTGCAAAACTTTCGATCTTGGTACGAGCAAATTCTTCGTTTCCAAGATAAGTGAAATGCCAGCCAGCATGTTCGACAATTTCAATCACACTATCTTTGTAACTGTATTCTAAACCAGACAACACATGCCGCATACGTCTAAAATCTTCTGCACTGACTAAGAGTTTTTTCCTTACAGCACCACTCCATACTGAATAACAGTCTTGATTGATCAGCATATAATTATACCGGAAATTGAACAAGGGCATACGGAATCCCCAGATACCACTATCACTCTGCCTTAAATATTCAACAGTTTCCGGTCTGGGTATTTCATCTGCATCACCGATTATAATAATATCATTTGGCTCGGCATCAACCACAGCACGAACTATCGCATCACGTTGATATCTTTCTCGTCCCCAAGCATCGGTATCTTCGGGCATGTCTGCCACTGTGTAATGTATAACTTTATCTAAATATGGTTCAAACCTTTTTAAGTTTTCCATAAAATAGAAAGGTTTTGGGTTATTTTGAAATGTTCGATTAGCCTCAACTATGACAAAATGATCTACATGATCATAAAGTTCTGCAAATCGAAGTTCAAGTAGTTCTAATTCATTAAAAAATGTAAAACAGTCGTAGATTTTCATGTCAATACTTAGTATAATAAATACCTTACTCAATGATTTTCAAGGAACTATATGCACGCCGTTGCTAGCCTACATGATGCCAATTATAAAGATTTGGCTCAACTAACTGACCAACCAAAACAAGAATACTGCGACCTACACGGATACCGTTTTTTTGTTCTAGACGAACTCAAATACAGCCCTATCACAGGATTCAACAAAATACATTATACATTAGAAATTTTTAAATGCAATCCTGATATTGACTGGTTGTTATTTTCCGAGTGCGATGCCATGATTACCAATCTTGACATCAAGATTGAAGACAAGATCGACAATGACTATCATTTTATTGTTCCGGTAGATAGACTCAATATCAATTCAGGCAATTTTTTAGCTCGTAATAGTGAACAAGGTCGTGCATACTTACAAATGATTGTAGACAGCGAAGAGGCATACAAGGATGTGCCTTGGGCTGAACAACAGGTGATCATTGACACAATCGATCAGTATCAGGACATTGTTAAAATTGTTCCGCAAAAATACATGAACAGTTATGAACCAGAAATTTATGACTACTGTGATGCTAGATTTGATATCTTAGGTAACAGCGGAGCATGGGAACCCGGCGACTGGATTGTACATTGGCCTGGTACTTATAAACCGACTAGAATCAACAGAGCTAACTATCATCTTTCAAACTTGATCAAATGAAAATATTCATCACAGGTGCAACAGGTTTTGTTGGCCAAAATCTAGTTGACTATTATACCAGTCGCGGTCATGAAGTTTTTGGCTTTCGTAGGGACCAACATCTACCTGAGTGCTTGAACGAATTCAAGCCTGATGCCATTATAAATTGTGCGGCAGAAATTTACAATTACGAAAACATGTTTGAACCAAATGTTTTAATGGTGCAAACTATTTTGCAGTATGTTCGTGAATGCGATCAATGGTGTCGTTTGATACAAATTGGTTCCAGCAGCGAATATGGCCCAACTGATCATGCTACAAGTGAAGATACCTTGCTCAAACCTGTAGATTTTTACCAAGCTACCAAAGGTGCTGCAACCTTGATGTGCCAAGGCTGGGCTAGACTGCACAACTTGCCTATATGGATAGTGAGACCTTACAGTGTGTATGGGCCTGGCGAACGATCACACAGACTGTTTCCAAAATTATATAGAGCATTCAGACACAATGAATCAATGACCCTGTACCAAGGCCATCACGATTTTATTTACATAAACGATTTTGTGCGCGGCATTGATCAAGTTTTACAAGAATGGGATCTGCCTGCAGGTGATATCGTAAATTTTGGCAGTGGTACTCAAACTAGCAATTTTGAATTACTAGAAATATGGGCAAAAGTGGCCGGTAGAACAGATGCTCCAGTGGCTAGAGTGGCAGAAATGCAAAAAGCGTTTGAAACTAAAATTTGGGTTTGCGATATTTCCAAACTTACATCATTGGGATTCAATTGCGAATATGATTTAGAACAAGGAATAAGCAATTTTTTATTAAAGGCAAAATATGATCGAACACACAATTAAAACAAGTAAACAAAACGAGTACATTTATCAAAGCAGACATCCAGATGTCACAGCCTGGTTTGGTAATCCAGAAAATTACACTAATGTTATTTTACGTCAGATAAACGAAGACAGGATGTATGATCCAATTTTTTCAGGCCGATCCAATATGACTGTGATTGATCTTGGTGCTAACTGTGGGCTTTTCAGTTTGTATGCAGCAGACAGTTGCTCGAGAATTGTTGCAGTGGAACCAACTCCGACAACGTATAATGTATTACAAGAAATAGTTAAAGATCATACGCAAATAGTCCCATTACAGTTGGCAGTTGGCCCACACAACGAAATGATCAGTTTTTTCATCAATGAAAATAGTACCACAAACAGTATGTTGGATCGTAACGGGCAGGAAACTCGTGTACAATGCATGACCTTAGAAACTCTATTGCATATGCAAAAATTAGATCATGTGGATTTTATTAAATGTGATATCGAAGGATCCGAAATGCAAGCCTTAACTGATGCAACTCTTGGGCCAATTGCTGACAAGGTCGATTTTTGGTTTGTGGAAGTGCATCAAACAGATGTCAAAGAAAATTCTTGGCCAGGTAACTTAGGATCTAATAGACAGCAGTTGGCCGAACTGTTTCAACGTCACGGATACCAAACAGATATGGTAATTCACGATCAATTGTTTGCTTGGAAATAATATGACTCCCACTGAACGTAGATTGATTGATATTACTTATCATGAACGCCTAAGTCATCTGAGTTCTACATTAAGTGCGTTGCCAATCATTGAAGAAATATATCGTACACGACAAAACGATGAAGTTTTTATTTTGAGCAACGGGCATGCTGGGTTGGCATTGTACGTAGTATTAGAAAAATATTACAATGTTGATCCTATAGAGTTATTGCACAAACACGGTATTCATCCTGGCAGAGATTTACCAAATCATTTATATTGCAGCACTGGTAGTTTAGGATCAGGGCTACCTATCGCTGTTGGGCATGCACTGGCTCGTCCAGATAAGAATGTTTACTGCATGATCAGCGACGGTGAATGTGCCGAAGGTAGTATCTGGGAATCATTGCGATACATCACTGATAACAAAATTACAAATTTACATGTATATGCTAATTTAAATGGCATGGGTGCTTATGACATGATTGACAGTATAACTCTAAGTCAGAGACTAGTTGCATTTATGCCAAGAATCAACATACGATATAGTTATCCACCTGAATGGTCGTTTGCTAAAGAATTACTCACACACTATTATGTGCTTAAAGAACAAGACTACCAGGAGATCATCAAATGAGAAAAGAATGTGCCAGCCTACTATTAGAAAGTATGGTCAGTAATGATGATATTCGTGTTATCACTGCTGATTTGGGATTTGGTATACTAGATCAAATACGCAATGCATTTCCTGAACGTTTTTACAATGTTGGTGCAGCTGAACAATTGATGATTGGTGCAGCCGTTGGTATGTCCAATGAAGGTATTGTTCCTGTTTGTTATAGTATGAGTAGTTTTTTACTCTATCGTCCTTTTGAATTTTTACGTAACTATGTCAACTACGAAAATATTCCAGTTAAACTGATCGGGTCCGGCAGAGACCAAGATTACAGCCACGACGGTATCAGTCATTGGGCACACGATGATGAACAGGTACTGGCAGCATTACCAAATATTAAAGTTTACAAACCGCAGAGCATAGCCGAATTAGAAGATATTTGGCCGGTGTTTATTAGTTCCCAAGAGCCTGCATACCTTAACCTTACAAGAAAAATATGAGCACAAAAGTAGTTTATGTTACAGGCTGTTTAGGCTTTATTGGTTATCATGTAACCAAACGTTGTTTAGCGCAAGGATACTACGTCATTGGTGTTGATAAAAAGACCTATGCCGCCAATGTACAATTTCTTCCGGAGTTATTGGAATACAAAAATCAATTCAAATTCATTGAATCTGATATCAATGACTTAGACATGCTGTACGACTGTGATTATATTATCAACACAGCAGCCGAAACTCATGTTGATAACAGCATTGTCAGTTCAGATGTGTTCTTGCGTAGTAATGTAAATGGCGTGCATCATTTACTAAACTTGATCAAAGAACGGCATCGTTTCAAGATGCCTACTCTACTACACTTTAGTACCGATGAGGTGTACGGTGACATTGTAGAAGGCTCACATGTTGAAACAGACACACTCAAACCCAGTAATCCGTATTCGGCTACCAAAGCAGCCGCAGATCAGCTGATTTTGGCTTGGGCACGTACATTTTGCGTGCCGTATGTGATTGTTAGACCCACAAACAATTATGGCATTGGTCAGTACACTGAAAAGTTTATTCCCAAGAGTATCAAACATTTAAAACTTGGTAGACCTATTGCATTGCATGACGCCGGGCTTCCACGACGCACTTGGTTGCATGTCAGTGATACAGCATCGGCTATTATTACAATTATTGAATCAGGCGTACAAAACGAAATCTATAATATTAGTGGCAATCATGAAGAACAAAACATTGTAATTGCCATGCAGATTTGTGAAATGTTTTTCCCAACACACGAAGATCCGGCAAATCATATGGATTTAGGTATAACTAGACCAGGACAAGATGTACGCTACAGTATCAACGATTCCAAACTACGAGCCTTGGGATGGAAGCCTCAAGCCGTGTTTGAAGTTGAACTTGTTAAGATTGTGGATTACTATCAGCAGACGTTTGTGTGGTAACTTCTTGCCAAGTATAATCACCTAACCATTTTACTTTTGCGATATACTGATAATTCTCGGGCGCTCCGGTAGTCCACTCGTTTGGACCGTGATGAATAAGTCTTGTACGATTTATTTTGGTATCAAAACATAACCAGTATGATTGACCGTGATAAATTTGAAATTGATATTCGGCTGCATGTACTGCGTCTGTAATATACAGTCTACGTTTTATTTCGTCGGCTTGTTTCTGTAGTACTCGTACCACATCCATGATTCTATTGTATTCTTGCTCGGCATGCATCCTAGCAACATTGACCATTATGTCTTTTTGTTTTTCTATAGGAATTAAATCAAAGGCGGGACCGCCAACTTCGGTGGCGTAGGGTGTGATATTTTTATTAAAAAAGGCGACCAGTTCGCCGCCTATTTCTGCATCGTAGCTGTCTTTGCCTTTAGCTAGATTACTTTTTTTCAATTTGTTCATCGGTTATTTTAATAATTTGTAAATCTTTGTCTTGTTTTCCTCTAGTGCCGACTAGTAGATTGCTGGAATAGGTTAAAAATGCAACAACAGGATAGGCAGCTACAGCCAAGAACACGGTTAGTAAAACTCCTGCTACTAAACAAAGTAAAACAAAAAGTGTGAATATCACTTCAAGTATCAAGTTCCAAAAACCTAAAACTCCAACATCTAAAAAATTTCCTTCATCATTAGTTTTACGTTTAAATGATCTTATGTGATCACGCAGTACTTCTATTAGTGTGTTAAAATTTGTAGTAAGAACATACAATAGTCCTCTATATAATTCTGTCATGTTTATTCACCTAAGTCTAAAAATTGTTTTTTTTCTGTGACAGTTCTGAACTCATCAGCACGATCAAGTGGAAGTTTTTTCTTTGATATATTTGGCCATTTTTTACTCATATCTTTATTTAATTGTAACCAATAATCATAATCTTTTGTTTCTGTTTCTGAGTCTGAAATAATAGCCTCTACAGGGCATTCTGGAACACAAACTGCACAGTCGATACATTCGTCTGGATTGATTACTATAAAGTTAGGTCCTTCGTAAAAACAATCTACAGGACACACACTAACACAGTCTGTAAATTTACATTTAACGCATGATTCAGTTACAATAAACGTCATTATTTTCCTCAAGTTGTTTAAAAAAATCTTTTATCAAATTTGCATCATGTTCGTTCATATACTTGAATGGTTTAGCTTTGAATTTAACTGTACTAATATTTGACCAGTTTGTATTTTTTAAATCTGCTAAAGTATGCAATTCTGGGTGTGTATCAAATTCGTAATTGTAATTGCTATCAGTGTTGGTTTTATAAATGCCGAGCATTTCGTATTCACTAAACCATTTGGTTTCGTCAAATTTTTCTATATTTGGTATAGCCTGCTGCCACGGCATGTTGAATCTTTGTTCTATATCTTGTTTGCACTTTAACCAATCTTGTTTGGTGTAAGGCATAAATTCAGTTACAAAACTATAAGGTATCTTTCGCTTAAACCCTAATAGATGTTCTACTTTTGCTGCATAGACATGTTGATAGTCGTTCCAGAGTTCTTCTACTCTGAAACAAGGAACTGTATCGTTGAAAAACTTGTAAGGCTTGATAGCAAACACGTCACAATCTTGAATTAGAAATTTATCGCTATCTGTATTATCTAACAAGCTTAATTTTATTCCTTGTTGAAGATACCAATGATTGGTTGCCCACGTTTTCAATTTAAATTTTTCAATTAGATCACTATCGTGATAAAATTCAAAATTTTCTGTCACAATGTTAAAACTGTGGAATTCTTGTCTAAGAGTCACAAAACTGTAAGGACTGACCACGATAGTTTTGTCAATTTGTGGATACAGATTGTGATCAAAGCTTAAGGCACATGATGCTTCATATATGCGCCCTGCACCTACCATCATCATTCTAGTTATCATTTAAAGATACTGGACCATTGTTGCAATTTTTGTTTTTTGTTTATTTTGGCTTCAATTAAAGCAGTCTGCTCAACAACACCCTGATCTATAAGAATATCTACCATGGCCAGAACATCTCCTATTTCCTGTTCAAGCATGTTGTTGTGTTTTATACCAGTACGATAATGCAAAGAATCCAATCCAAATCTACGGCATTTGCTGATTTCAACAATTACTTCGGCACATTCTTCTTGTAAAATATCCAAAGTTTCCTGTACTCTATCATTCATCAACCAGCTCCAAATCTTCAATCACTGGTACAACTTGCCAATCAGTGTTTTCTTCTATATCTTTTATCATCGCCTCACAGGCCTGTTCAGCACTAATTCGCGAACGATAAGCTCGTTCAAAAATACGATTACCATCAGGCATTTCTGCCATTGCTAGATAAATTTTATTCATGGCTGTATTATATACTATCTAATTTGATAAGTCAATGCACTTTGGCATCAGTACAACTCTTACATAAACTGTTTGAACTGTAACAAGATTTTTGATTTTCTCGTATAAGATTTACCATTTGTGGTCCAGTAAATAACTCTTGATACGAATTGGTAACTAAATTACCTATCACATGTTTTAAATCATAATCCATACAACATAATACTACATCACCATTGGGTAATAATACATGTTGATCGTAATTTACTGTTTTACTGCAACTAACTGGGCGTTCGTGTTTGGTTACAAAATGAACCGGTTGTTCCTTAACTTGTTCTTTGTTTAGGCTACCAGCACGATCGTGTCCAAACCAATTATATAGTTGAATACCAAGATGTTGTAAGTCTTTATGAACTTTACCATGATCACTCATGGTCATTGCCTCGAGTTTAATATTTGCATCTTGCACCGCGGCAGTGACCATGTGAAACACAGCTTCCCATTCGATGCTGTATTTCCATCCTTTCATATTGCCGTATTCATCAGGAAAATGCACACTAAAAACTTCAATTTGACCACGATATCTATAAAGCAATTTAACCACACGCTCTGCGATTTCAATAGTCCAATTGTATAATGTAGTGTATATAGCAACATTATGACCAGATACTAGAGTATGCTCCAGCATATCTGTAGCAGCTGGATTTATCCAAGCTTCTGCCATACCTGAAAAATCTATTCTGGTATTCTTTGGTACTTTCGAAAGAGCAATTTGAAATGTTTCTAGAGTCATATATTTGACATCGTTTCCGTACATTTCTCTTAAATTGTCTTGCGGACAAAAATTGCACATAAGAGAACAACCAATCATGGTTGTGATTTCCATTGTAGGTCTTTGCATGTTTTTACTTATCGCGTTTTTGACGTGGGGTTGTATCTTTGTCACGAGGTTCAACTTGTCTACCCCGCGGTCTTATTTTTACTCTGGTCGATTCCGGGTCAGGCGTTTCTAGTTCTTTGAAACTGCGATCTTGAACCTTGGTTATTTCTTCAAGTAAAGATCCTTTTTCGATATAGTTACGAACATAAGGTCCAGATTTTTTATTTTCTACTTTGCAGCGAATTGCAATCAGTTCCTTTTTTGGATTTTCAACATCGTGTATGCTAATTTCAGGTCTAGTCTTACCTGTATAACTTGCAGTCAAATCTATGTTACGCAGTTTGTATTGTAGATTCTTAAATCGTAAAATTTTAAAACCGCCTTTATCAAAGTCAACAAGTTCAACATTTGGATCGCCAAGTGTAGCAAAGTGCGTAACAGCTTGTGCCACTTGATCAACAAATCTGGCTTCTTCGGTATCATCATTACCGGTCAGTCGTGATTGTAACTCTTCTGTGATTTGTCTGTACATATATTCAACAGCCTTGATTGGATCCTTTTTGTATTGGTTTTCAAATTTTGCAACATAAGGTTCAACATTGATTCCAAAGTATCCAAATAGCTTGGTCATAGATTCCGTATCGCTACCGCCAACTTGTCCAAACTGTGCTACACCGCCAACTTTTAAACTGGCATTGAGTTTCAGGGTACGCATAGCGCCATTTTTATCTCTTATGCCTACCCATACATCTGATTTTTTTTCTGTTTCACTGGCGGCACCATCTGCCATAATGTTTATTTCGTCAGCGCGACCGTTCAAGTAGAAATACTTACTGTATCGTTCGGCCATTGCACTGTTCACATACGCAGCGGCACTGTTGAGTTCGTTTGTAATAAGCTTGCGTTTTAAAGGATTCATCAAGTCCTGATAAGGGGCTGTTTTTAATCTTAACACAAAACTTATCGTATCGGCAATTTCGCTATCAGCATCATTCACTGTAACGCTATAGGTATCATTACCTTGCGATTGTAGAGTATCTAAAACGTTAGTGATGTCAGCAGAAGTGATCGTTCCTACTTCTTCGCCTGGTTGTCTTTTTGTAAATTTAGCAAACATAGCTGCACCAAGAATACCTTCACTGACTTCGCCGCGATTGCTTATAGAACTTTCTTTACTGTGATTTAATGCTGTTTCAATCGTGCCAGTTGTTCCAAACACATAAAAATACACATCGTCTTCGGTACGAAATTCATATACATCTGTTCCGTTACCAAATCGTGTCATTATCTCGCTTTTGTTGACCAAGGATTCAAGACCCTTGGATTTATTTGTAAGTTCAATAGTGCCATCTATGGTTAGACCCAAAGCAGCCAATCGACTAGATAGTTCTTGTCCGACTGCACTGTTACTAATAATGAATTTTTGCCCAGGGCCGTACTTGCTTAGAGTGACTTCGTTAAGAATAATGTTTATGAGATCGCGCATGATTACATATTTATGGTTTATGTATTCCTATAACTAATGTTGCAATGCAATAAATACTTGCACAAGGAGAAAAAATGAGTTTCAGTAATTTAGTAGAACGCTTACACCAAATGTTTCCTAAATCAAAAAGTGATTTAGAAATTTATATAGAATCAAAAGAACCAAAAAATGCAGCAGATGTTGAACATTGGCTACAGCAATACACTTACAACAAAAATCAAGATTGGTTTCCAAATGCGTAAATTTATACTAGCTATAATTGAATATCGTCAAAGACAAGCAGATTTGTACCTACGTTGTTTAACTGCTGGCATCTAATCGCTCAATATCCTCTTCATCACATCTTTCGCCATACTGTATTTCTACAATTGTACAAGGGCGGGTAAACGGATTAGTCAATTGATGCCAGGCATTTTGAGGTACTCGCCATTCATCGTATTTTCCTAAGATTTTAGGTGGGTTTGTAAGATCTCCTGGCATGGCCATATTGATCAGACATGTTCCTTCGGTCACCATCCAATACTCACTTCGATATTGATGCCGCTGCATACTTAAAGTCTGTCCGGGATCTACTCGCAAAGTTTTGACTTTAGCGCCTGGAATCTCGTTTAACACAGTATAACTTCCCCATGATCGTTTGACTTCTACGCTGGTCCAACGCTTAAGAATATCGCTGCTGCTGTTCTTTTTATCTGCTCCGCCCACGCCAAACACAAACTCAACATCATCGAATATCATTTCAGGAATGTTGTGCTGAGTTCTGTCGCCACCGTTGGCAAATACAATCTCATCACCTGGAAACATGTCTTTGACTTTTCTAATAGCGTCACAAGCAGTACCGTCGCTGTCATCAAATTCTATGACTCTATCTACCATATGTAAATTGTCCAGTACAGTCATGCGTTCGTGCCATGACATGAATGCTCGTCCTTTTTTCCGTGCAAGCCATGCGTCTGAATTCAAACCAACCACTAACCAGTCGCCCAAATGATCTGCATGATTTAGGTACGAGATATGTCCTGAATGTACAGGATCAAATCCTCCGGTGACTAAGATAATTTTCATTCTTTGGCAAAATGAAAGTCTTTATCTAACCAGGTTGTTAGAATTTCTTCTTGTTTAACGTAACCAAATTTATTAAGGCTTTGTTTAACACTATCGCTTACTAGATTTAAATCAGCCAGGTCATACCAACTAGTTCTTTTTGGATCCATGGGTGCAATATTACTCTTGTAAACTGCTGCATGTAGCCATGGACTATTTTCTTCTTTTAAAAAGTATGCATCTTTACAATCAAATCCATTGACCGCAAGCATATACATAAGATTTACGATATTGTGATTATAGTAACAGCCGTTATAACTATTGTTGACTAATCTATTATAGGCATAATGAGTGTTTTGAGGAAAGATTAGGATCATCATGCCGTTTTCCACCAACTGTTGATTCCAAGTTTTTAAAGTAGAAACCGGATTGGTAACATATTGAAAAGAATTATGACACCAAATTAAATCAATCGGTCTGGGCACAGGACAGTCATTACTGTCAAAATCTTCGTTGATTACAAACACATTATCTAGATCTTTTACTTCTTTATCCAATGATCCGGTGTTGATATCAACAGCATATGTTTTGTAATTTCTAGGTTCTGGCGGATCATCTCTGGTTTCTAATGTAGCCCACCATTTAGTATCTAATCCGTGTCCGCATCCAAAATCAGCAACAAATTCCAAACTGTCTAAAAAACTGTCATAACTGTATAAGAGGTTAAGAGTTTGTAGACTATGTTCGTGACTTTCAAAGTAAGTTTTAAACGGAACCATGTTGTATCACCTCGATAATTATTTTTTCTTTTAAAGGTTTTAATCTTGACTCAAGTTGGTAGCAGGCTTCAATTATTTCTAATTCACTGCCCCAATTAAGATTGTGAATCAAGTTTACTGCCCATCTTCCACAAGTGTCTTTATCAATTTGGATATTTATTGCATTACTTTTTGGTCGGGCATTCAAACATAATGCCCAATCTCGTAAAATATTTTCTGCATGAGTCTTGGTATCCATTTATACCACAATGTCTTCCATACCAGCTGTTCTTAACCTTACAACATGTCCGAGCATGAAATTCTTGCTTTCGAGTCCTTTCATAATCCCAAGCCACTTGTTTCTAAGCAAAGCAACTTCATTGATGATTGTTTCAAAGTCAATGACTTCGTCCTCGCCATCTGTATATTTCTCTGCGTCGCGACTTGTAAGAGCTCGGGCATAAGATTCCAGGTATTTTTGAAAATGCTTTCGTCTAATCTTGCGAAGTTGTATATTAAGATAGTTAAGTACAGCTTCGATCTCTTGTAACTGGTTAAATCTTTGTTCTGTAATACCTGGTAAATTCGCAGCGGACTTTTCAACATTACCTCGTATGTATGTTTCTGTTTTTGCCTGAGCGAGTTCGCCTTCATAATAATCAATGAAGGCCGGAATCTCTCCAAGATCCGCAACAATTCGATTATACCACATTAGTTTTCATAATCGGCTTCTTCGTCTTCATCTTCATCGTCAACGATATATTCTTCAAGACTACGTTTAGTGTACCCATCTGTTGACCCAAACTCTTTAAGTTCTTTTTCGCTCAATGAATCTGCAAGCAAACTCATTAAATTATCTGATGCGGCCTGTCTTTCTTTTGGCGGAATATATTCCTTTAGAATAGTGTAGGTCTCAATTAAAACCTCTGTATCAATGCTCATTCGACTGTTTCCTCCTCTAGTTGATTGGTAGATTGTTGATGCGGGTGAGCAGCGTAATCTGCCATTACTTTATCCAAACTTCCGTCATCATTTCGTTCCCATGCCTTACGGAATTGCTTGATAACAGTGCCGTCTGCTAGCGTGTATTTAAGACTGTTACCTTCTTTCTGCAATAAACCTTTGCCCTCAAACATGTCTACCAAACCAGAATACGGATTCATGCCCGATTCATATGGAATCTTGACCTGTACACTTTCAAACGGTTTAGCGTAGCGTGTTTTCATGATCTTGCATGCGGCACGGATACCTTTGACTTCTGAAATCTTGTTGCCATCTTCATCTTCTTTAAGTTTTAGCTTACGCATAGCAACAACAATACTCGATGCATAGATAAACCCCTGTCCGCCCGAGATCTTATCATCCGGATCAAACATGTCTTGGCTGGCATATGTATGGTTGGTAGCAACAAGCCCAATATTCAAACTACCAAACATGTTTACACAGTTACGAACAAGTGCTGTCAGTGCCTTGGGCTTACGACCCATGTCACCCTTTAGGTCACCGGCTTCAAATTGATTGACATCTGTTGGTGTCAGTAACATACCTAGACTGTCTAGTACAATTAGAACTTTAGGTCGTTGATCTTCGGGTAGCGTTTTGTATTCTTTCACAAACTCGGTAATCATTTTAGCAACGTCATCAATCATGGCCATATTGAGTTTGAGAAGCTTGTCTTCAGAAGTATCGACGCCAAGTGCGTGGAGCCAGGCTTCGTCAAGTGCGTTTTCAGTATCGATGAGAATAACATATATACCTTGTTCTTGAGCGTTTTTGACGAGATTTCCTGAGCAGATAAAGGATTTACCCGCACCAGATTCTCCAGCGAATACAGTAACCTTACCCATTGGAATACCCTTATTAAAGTCCCCACTGATAAGGTAGTTAAGAGCGTAGTTGTTTGTTGAGATCCAGTCTGTGGGATCGTTAAATCCGACGGAGATACCGTCAATACTTTTTGTAATACTTTTGCGAAATTTTGATACATCAAATGGTTTAGTTGCCATAATTGTAAAGTTCCTTAAAAATTTTAGTGCTGTCTAAGTTACGTCTTTGATCTAATACTTGTAGGTAATCAAAAACTTGTGTTAAATCTTTGTCAAATGGTGTTTTCAAATAGTCAAGTATATTCTGTAATCCATTTTCATATAAAAAACCTGGTTTGCTGCTTATTCTTCTTTGCAGTTCTAACTGAGTCAAGTGTAACATATCCTGAGGCAAATGTCTAATATTTAGAGACATTGGGTTTAACAAAGGCCCAATTATAAAACTATTGTAATGAAATCCCATATTGACGAAAAAATCAACGCATCTAAAAATACTTAAATAATTTAGTGAAAAGTGCAGCATATTGAAAGAAATTTTGTGCCCAAGATTTTTAATTATATTTAAATTTTCTAAAAATTCCTTCCACGAACCTCCATATCTAATATATTCGTATTCTTCCTCAATTGATTCCACACTTACAATCCAATGAACATTTTTAAATGTACATATTTTATCAAAAATTTGTGTATTTGTTTTGCTGAGATTAGTATTGATACGCAAATTGACGTCCGATGATAATTTATCTAATAGATCTAAATTTTGTTTCATGAGCAATGGCTCACCACCAGCCAAATACACATGCTTTAGATTACTTGCCTTGCTCATAACATAGTTAGTAAATTCAATTTGTTGTTTTTGATTTGGTGTTGTAATGCTCAAACTTCTTTCTTGTTCCCATCTGCTGCTGAAGTCTGGTCCACAATATACACATGCAAAATTACATAAATTGGACCAACGTATATCTACAACTTGTAAATTAAAATTTGTTTCATTGTTGTATGTATCTAAACTTATTTTTTTTAGTTCTTTAAGGTAATAAACTCTATCACTTATTATATCAAAGCTATTTTTTCCTTTTTCTAAATCGTAACACGGAGAGCATCGCTCGCCTGGACGATTGCTTATCATATTGAGCTTTGTAGTTATGTTAGGCTTATCATTTACAATGTCCTCAATTGGGTTATTGCAAATATTGCCAATTGGTCCAGCACTTCTAATACAGTTTTTTATGCTGCCGTCAAAATTGTACATTAGACCTGTCCAGGGAATAGGACAAAAATTTTTATTTGTTAAATAATCTTTAGATTTCAATGGTAATTTACAGTTAAAGATAATTCATAAAATTCTAAATCGTTACCGGCATCTAGAGTTTGTACAATCTTTTCAGCCCAAGTACGAGGGTCTGCATAAGGTCGAGGACTCTCTTGTCCAGGTTGCGTTGCAATTGCGCCAGGTTTGATCATAATCAGTTTTGGCCAATTTTTAAAATATCTCAATTGTTTTACAGCCTCTTCTAATGCTATTTTTTGAACATAATATTCAGTCATTTCTATTCCTGGTAGAAAACTAACTGGTTCACAAGTTAGCATTGTACTGATGTTTATAATTTTTTTTCCATATTTCTCTTGCCATTCTTTGTACATAGCAAACAGTAATTCGGTCTGAGCAAAACCTGATTGAGCATTATTGATAAAGACATCACAATCTTTTATTTGTTCTACAAGTTTAGGTATAGATTTAATATTAAACCCATTCCTACGACTTAATCCAATTACTTCGTGTCCTTGACTTGCATAGACTTCTGACAATGCTAGTCCTATACCTGCACTATGCCCTGTTATTGCTATCTTCATGTAATCCTCGTAAATTGTTTTGTTGTAAAATATATTGATCTATTTCAGTCTGATTATTTCTATCTACTGCTACCAAGTGTGGAAAAAGTTGTTTGAATGGCAAAGTGTATGAGTTTTGGTATTTGATACTTAAGACATCGGGCTCACTCAAAAAAGCATAAGAATGTTCAATTTGATTATTTGCTGTAAACTGCTTGATTTTTAATAAATCATGAATATTTAATGCGCTCACTGTTGTCCAGGTATTTAATTTAATTCCAACTATACTTTTATAGTACATCAAATTTGTTAAAAAACTGTTCCATTTAATAGGCCATCTTACATAGTCATGAACATTTTCTATACCGTCTAAACTGACAGTGATTGTTACAGCGATTCCATTGGCTATCAGATTTTCTATTTCATGAATGATCAAAGAACAATTTGTGTTTATTCTAACCGATTTAACGTTTGGTGGCAAATTTTTTAACAGATGTTTATAATTTTTACTGGCGCTGGGTTCACCACCATTGATATCAAGATGCACTATTTTGTCAGTTGGCAATTGCCAAAATTTATTTGAATTGTCGACAATAGGATACGATTTCCCCGACAGACTGCCAATCTTGGTACTAAGCATTTCATTACAGGTCAAGCAGCCGCTGTTACAAATATTATCCAAAACACCGCCAACCACAAGGTAATCATCGACTGTTTGTCTTTGGTCAAACTCAATTGAATTCAATCTAATACTTGTATTATTGACCGTTTCAGTTTCCTGACAGCGCACACATTCCATTGGCCAATTACCGTATTCTAAATGTGCCCGTATTCCTAGCAACCAACTGCTATTGTTCATTTCAGGCAGATTATTAAACTGTGGTGCGTTGACCATGTGTCCGCAACGACTTATTGTACCGTTAGGATTGAATCTAACAAAATGAGTTAGTCTAGGACATTGCATAGATCCACACTCCGTTGTATCAGTTCTAAATAAACATCAGGATGTTTGAATTTAATACATTGACATATCTGTTTAAACGATACTGTTTGATTTAATAAATCTTCAGTCAACACTTTGTCAATGCTCAGATAAAAATGTATTTTGTCAGTAGATAAGATTTTGTCTTTCAAGATATTATTACTTTGATTATAAGTCAATGTAGTTATGTCTGACAGCTTATCAATAGAATTTATTCTTAATTTTGCACGTGAAAATCTTTGTAAATTCACTAACCAATAAAATTGTGGGCAAAAGTGCCTATTCAAAAAAAGATAATTGGTCACAAAATGTAACACAGTATCTTGATCAAGAGATTTGTTGTGCTCTAAAAAACTATTCACTCCGGTCACAAAACGATCATGTGGATTACGAACATAAATGTCTATCAATGATATCTTTTCTAGTTCATCATGCTCCAGCAATCTATATCCAGAATTAAACAAACTGGAACTACCATTTTTGTATATGGGATAGACGTATCGTTGTGATGGCACTATTTCTAGTACATCACAACGATCTGGAAAAATAATGTTATCTAATTGCGATAACATTAGACACCTTATTGTTTACTACGATTTCTAATCATGGCCAAGATATCCTCGGCACGTTGACTGGATGGTTTGGCGTCTGGAGTTTTTACTGGAGCACTTGCTACTGGAGTATCGTCTTCATCGTTGTCGTCACCGACAAAAGGACTCGAAGTTTGTACCATCGCAGGTGCTGTTTTCGCCGCAGGCGTTGAAGTTTCTACATCGTCACTGCCTTTGGCTCCTTGGAACCCGCTTGGTTTGTAGTACTGACTCCAACGATCTGGATCGTATGCTTGACCATCTACCGAAGCTTCAAACATTTCTTTAAGTACCTTAAGTTCGACTTCGCCTGGACGCTTGGGCAAGAAATCGGTCAAGTTGTATAAACCAAAGCTATCAATTGCTGCTTGCTCTTGTGCAGTTAGTGCGGTTTCTTTTCTGCTCCACTTACTAGTGGAATAGTCTGCATATCCACCTTTACTGGTTTTGGTAACAGTAAAATCCAATCCAGCGGTGTAATCTGTAGGCATGCTTTCTAGTTCTGGGTCCATT
>Ga0129333_10000891_pt1 | contig 26330 bp, 28 predicted proteins | sample CPB6_08_DNA_FD_94474 | JGI IMG/M metagenome (GOLD analysis project Ga0129333, IMG submission 94474) | Freshwater to marine salinity gradient microbial communities from Chesapeake Bay, USA - CPBay_Sum_0.6_0.8_DNA | ecosystem: Environmental > Aquatic > Marine > Coastal | place: USA: Chesapeake... | reverse complement strand
CCCGCACGATCTTCTGCGTCTCCGCGTAGACGGCCGAACCCGGCGCCTTGACCCGTATCCAGTCCGGCTTCTTCAGAACCGGCGTATCGGGCCGATGCGCCTTCTCCGGGTGGCGGGGCTTGGCCTTGCTGTCGAGAAGGGTGACCATCTTGTCGGAACCTGTCGTGAGGATTTGTCGTGGCAAGCTTAGATTGTGCACCGCAGCACATCAAGCCCTAACCGGCCGGGTCACATATGAATGACCCGTCCGTACGCGTCGAGCACGCTCTCATGCATCATCTCCGAGAGGGTCGGATGCGGGAAGACCGTGTGCATCAGCTCTTCCTCGGTGGTCTCGAGCCCCATGGCGACGACAAAGCCCTGGATCAGTTCGGTGACTTCGGCGCCGACCATATGGGCCCCCAGGAGACGCCCCGTCCGGGCATCGAAGATGGTCTTGATCAGGCCCTGATCCTCTCCCAGCGCGATCGCCTTGCCATTGGCAAGGAACGGAAAGCGCCCAACCTTCAGTTCGAAGCCCGCCGCCTTCGCCTTGGCCTCTGTCAGCCCGACGCTGGCCACCTGCGGGTGGCAATAGGTGCAGCCGGGGATCTGTTCCTTCTTCATCGGGTGAGCGTCGAGCCCCTTGATCTTCTCGACACAGATCACGCCTTCATGCTCGGCCTTGTGGGCGAGCATGGGCGGACCGGCCACGTCGCCGATAGCAAAGACACCCGGCACATTGCTGCGGCCGAAGCCGTCCGTCACGATGCACCCCTTCTCGGTCTTGACGCCCAGCGCCTCGAGCCCGAGGTTCTCGATATTGCCCTGCACGCCCACCGCCGAGATCACCCGGTCGACCGAAAGGGTCTCGGACTTGCCGCCTGCCTCGATGGTGGCCGTGACGCTGTCGGCTTTCCGGTCGAGCTTCGTGACCTTGGCTCCCAGCCTGATCTTGAGCCCCTGCTTTTCAAGCTGCTTCTGGGCCAGTTTGGAGATCTCTGCATCCTCCACCGGCATGATCTGGTCCATGATCTCGACCACCGTCACATCCACTCCCATGGTGTTGTAGAACGATGCAAATTCGATGCCGATGGCGCCCGAGCCGACCACGAGGAGCGATTTCGGCATGGTCTTGGGGACCATGGCCTCGAAATAGGTCCAGACCAGCTTTCCGTCTGGCTCAAGCCCTGGAAGCACGCGAGGTCGGGCGCCGGTGGCGATGATGATGTGCCTCGCCGAATAGGTGCCCGGCCCCAGCCTGTCCTTCGGCTCCGGGTGCTGGGGCTGCACCGCTGGCTTCGCCGGTGCCGAAACAACGATCTCGTTTGCCTTTGTAAGTTTCGCCTCGCCCCAGATGACGCTGACCTTGTTCTTTTTCAGCAGCATGGTGACACCGCCGTTGAGACGGCCGGACACGCCCCGCGAGCGCTGCACGACGGCTGCCGGATCGAAGCTGACATTGTCGGCTGACAATCCGTAGCTCTTCGCGTGCTGCATGTAGTGATAGATCTCAGCCGAGCGCAGCAGGGCCTTGGTCGGGATGCAACCCCAGTTGAGGCAGATGCCACCCAGATGTTCGCGCTCCACCACGGCTGTCTTGAAGCCCAGCTGCGCCGCCCGGATCGCTGCCACATAGCCCCCGGGCCCGCCGCCGATGATGATGATGTCGAAGTTGGTGTCTGCCATTCGTCGCGGTCCTTGTCTGATCGTCCGTCTGGGGAAATGGAGCCGTCACACCGGCGAAAGCGCGGGCCCAGCTTCTGGTGCCCAAAGCAGGGATCCGGCTTTCGCCGGAATGAGGGAGATTGCTTTGAAGCGGAGGTTCATCTTCAAATGCCCAGTATCCGCTTCACAACCGGCGCCAGAGCCGTGCCGATCGCCTTGGTGTTCGCGGCATCGAGGTGGCCGCCATCCGTGCGGTCGGCGGTCGCCACGGTGCCCGCATCGAAGAAATGCACACCGCCTTCCTTCGCAACGTTCGCATAGTGTTTGGCGAAGAGTTTCGATTCCTCGAGTGCGTGGCCCCACAAGTCGTTGAACCACTCATCGTCTGTGGGAACCAGAGCGGGCGGCGACATGATCAGGATCTCAGGGGTCTTGAAGGCTGGAAGGAATGAGAACTTCTGTACGATCTCAATAAGGCGCGCGACGCCCATCGAGGCATCAAAGGCACGGCAGCGGTTTGCAAACTTGATGTCGTTGGTGCCAAGCATGATGATCACTAGATCGAGCGGCTGGTGGGTAGACAGCAGCACCGGCAGCGCTCTCGAACCATTGCGGTCATCGAAGCAGGTGGGATCGTCGAATACCGTCGTGCGGCCGTTGTGGCCCTCCTCGATGACACGAGCCTTGCCGTTGAGCGCCGCCGCCAGTGCATTGGGCCAGCGCACCTCGTGAGGGTGGCGCTCCCAGCGCCCTGCGATGAAACCCCAGGTGAGCGAGTCGCCGAAAGCAAGAATCGTCTTCATGTCTTCCCTCAAACCAGCATCAGACCGGGTTCTTCGAGAAAGGCCTTGATTGCGCCTATGAACTCGGCACCCAGCGCTCCGTCGATGCAGCGGTGATCGGTCGAGAGCGTGATGGTCATCTGTTGCTCGATCACGATGTCGTTGCCGCGCACCACAGGGCGGCGCTCCCCCGTTCCGATGGCCAGGATCGAGGCATGAGGCGGGTTGACGATGGCAGCGAAATTCTTGACGTTCAGCATGCCCATGTTGGACACCGCCGCGGAACCTCCGGTGTATTCCTCGGGCCTGAGCTTCCGGGTGCGGGCACGGGCCGCATAGTCTTTCATCTCACTGGAGATCTGCGCCAGACCCTTGGCTTCGGCCTTGCGCACCACCGGTGTTATGAGGCCACCTGGGATTGAGACAGCCACGCCAATGTCTGCGTGCTTGTGCTTCACCATGGCATTCTCGGTCCAGGACACGTTGGCATCGGGAACCTTGATCAGGGCCTTGGCCATGGCCTTGATGATGAAGTCATTGACGGAGACCTTCCAGAGGGGCTTGCCGTCCTTGTCCTTCGGGGCCTGAAGGTTGAGGCGCTCGCGAACGTCCAGAAGGTGGTCGAGCGTCACATCGACCGAAACATAGAAATGCGGAATGGTCTGCTTGGACTCGGTGAGGCGGCGCGCAATGACCTTGCGCATGGAGTCATGCGGCACGAGGTCGTAACTGCCCTCTGCGAAGAGTTTCAGAACCGACTCATCCGTGGGTGCAGCCATGGGCGCCACGGCTCTCGGCGCGCCAGTCGTGGAGGCGGCGCCTGGCTTTGTGCCTTCCACATCCTTCAGCACAATGCGGCCATGCGGACCCGAACCAGACACAGCAGCGATGTCGATGCCCTTCTGCTTTGCCACCCGGCGGGCCAGAGGAGAGGCGAAAACGCGGCTGCCCTCAGCCTTGACGGACGCGGCAGACACAGGTGCCGCAGGCGCTGGAGTTGGCGGCACCGGAGCGGGTGCAGCAGGACCCGTTGCAGCGGGTTTCGCGGCGGGGGCGGGCGAATCCCCCATCTTTTCCCCTTCGCCCAGTATCACCGCGATCGGTGTATTGACCGCGACATCCTCGGTTCCTGCAGCCACCAGCAGCTTGCCGATTGTGCCCTCGTCCACGGCCTCCACTTCCATTGTGGCCTTGTCCGTCTCGATCTCAGCCAGCACGTCGCCTGACTTGACCTGGTCGCCCTCTTTCTTGAGCCATTTCGCAAGCTTGCCCTTTTCCATCGTGGGCGAGAGCGCAGGCATTAGAACATTCACAGGCATTGTCGGACTTCCCAAATGGTCGTGGAGTCGGGCGGTTCTCAGCTCTTTGTGGCGAGCGGCGAGAGCTGGGCCGCCACCTTATTGAGATCCTCGTTCAGAACCTTGCGGATCGCCGCGAAATTCTCGGAGGCATTGCCGTGGCCCATTTCGGCGCAGGCGGCCGCGACCTGCTGGGCCATGCCGGCCAGCACATGTCCCCAGATCTCGGGCTTTCCGAAGGCCATGGCATGCAGCGAAAGGCTCAACCCACCGTTGGTGATCCAGGCGCGCGCAACTTCACCGGCTTTGGGATCATGAAAGACCTCGTGTGGCGGCTCCAGCTGGTGCGGGTGCATCTCGCCATGGTGATTGTGGTGGTGATGATCGTGATCAGACATAAAGGACTGCCTTTGCTGCGGCGACCACCTCATCGGCATTGGGTAGCGCCAGTTTCTCGAGATTGGCCGCATAGGGCATCGGGACGTCCTTGCCGGCGACGCGTGCGACAGGCGCGTCGAGGTAGTCGAAGGCGTGGGTCATGATCTGTGCTGCAAGCTCACTTGTCACGGAGAACTGCGGGAAACCCTCTTCAACGCACACGCAGCGGTTGGTTTTCTTGACGCTTTCGATCACGGTCGGCAGATCAAGCGGGCGGATGCTGCGCAGATCGATCACCTCGGCTTCTATTCCTTCCGCTGCCAGTTTCTCGGCAGCACTCAGGGCCAGGATCATGCTGATGCCAAAGGACACGATGGTGACGTGACGCCCGGTGCGGGCGATGCGTGCCTTGCCGATGGGGACGATCCAGTCGTCACCCTTGGGAACCTCAAAACTCTTGCCGTAGAGGATTTCGTTCTCGAGAAAGACGACCGGGTTGGGATCGCGGATCGCTGCCTTCATCAGTCCCTTTGCGTCGGCGGCGGTGTAGGGCATCACGACCTTCAGGCCGGGAATGTGGCCATACCAGGCTGCATAGTCCTGACTGTGCTGGGCCGCCACGCGCGCAGCAGCACCATTCGGGCCGCGGAACACGATGGAACAACCCATCTGCCCACCCGACATGTACAGCGTCTTCGCTGCGGAATTGATGATGTGGTCGATGGCCTGCATCGAGAAGTTGAAAGTCATGAATTCCACAATCGGCTTCAGGCCAGCGAAGCCCGCACCAACTGCCAGTCCTGCGAAACCATGTTCGGTGATTGGCGTATCGATGATGCGCTGCGGCCCGAATTCCTCAAGCATGCCTTGAGAGATCTTGTAGGCGCCCTGGTACTGGCCGACTTCCTCGCCCATGAGGAACACCTCGGGGTCCCGGCGCATCTCTTCGGACATGGCAGCGCGGATGGCCTCGCGCACCGTCATTGTCTCCATCTCGGTACCTGTCGGGTTCGCCTCCTCGGGCGGCGCGGACTGCGTCACGACGGGAGGCGCGGCAAGGGTCGCCGGAGCTGGCTTCGGCACCTCCGTTTTTGGCACAGGAACAGCATCCGCAGCACCAATGACGGCTATGGGCGTGTTGACCTTTACATGCTCCGTCCCGGCAGGAACCAGAATGGCAGAGAGCGGCCCCTCATCCACAGCCTCGACTTCCATGGTGGCCTTGTCGGTTTCGATCTCGGCGATGACGTCGCCGGGCTTCACCATGTCGCCAACCTGCTTCAGCCACTTGGCGAGCTTGCCCTCTTCCATCGTGGGAGACAGGGCGGGCATCAGGATCGAAGGCATCTTGCTCTCCCGGTCTCAGGCGTTCACGTAGATGTCGGTGTAGAGTTCGGATGGATCCGGTTCGGGATCATTTTGCGCAAACTCGGCCGCTTCCGTCACGATGGCCCGGATCTCTGAATCGATCCTCTTCAACTCGTCCTCACTGGCCATCTTGCCGTTCAGGATGCGCGCCTTGACCTGCTCGATGGGGTCATGCTCCTCGCGCATCTTCTGAACTTCTTCCTTGGAGCGATACTTTGCGGGATCAGACATGGAATGACCGCGGTAGCGGTATGTCATCATCTCAAGGATGTAGGGACCCTCGCCGGCCCGGCAATGCGCCACCGCGCGCTCGCCGGCCTCCCGCACTGCCCGGACGTCCATTCCGTCAATTTGTTCAAAGGGAATTCCGAAGGCCGAGCCGCGCGCCCCCAGTTGTTCCGCCATGGCGGTTGACCGCGTGGCCGCCGTGCCCATGGCGTAGCGGTTGTTCTCGATGATGAATATCACCGGCAGCTTCCAGATCGACGCCATGTTGAACGTCTCATAGACCTGGCCTTGATTGGCTGCGCCATCACCGAAATAGGCTACGGCAACATGGTCATTGCCACGATACTTGTTGGCAAAGGCAAGCCCCGCACCGAGCGGTACCTGCGCGCCGACGATGCCATGACCGCCGAAAAACTGCTTTTCGCGGCTGAACATGTGCATCGAGCCGCCCTTGCCCTTGGAGAGGCCGCCACGCCGCCCCGTGAGCTCCGCCATGACACCTTTGGGATCCATCCCGCAGGCGAGCATGTGGCCATGGTCGCGGTAGGAGGTGATGACCTGATCGCCCTGTTTCTGGGCCATTTGCATGCCCACGACGACGGCTTCCTGTCCGATGTAGAGATGGCAGAAGCCGCCGATGAATCCCATGCCGTAGAGCTGACCGGCTTTTTCCTCGAAGCGGCGGATGAGAAGCATCTCCCGATAGGCGTGAAGCTCTTCCTCGGCGGTGAATCCGCTGTTGGAGGGCGCTGGCTTGTCTGACTTGCCGTTCTTGCGCGCAATATAGGCCGACTTGACCGCCATGCTTGCCTCCCTCACCTCGGATCGAGGTCGGAGCATAGCACTAAACACTTGAGAATGCGCAGGAATTCAACGATTAACTGGAATTCGGTTTATGCTTCGGAAATTACTGAGCATATTTGCCGGTGAAGGCCACCACATCGCCGGGCTTGGCGAGTTCGAGCGTGCCACGCGCCAGTTCATCCAGAAGGTCCGGGTCTATGCTCTCGGGCCTGAGCAGCGCGACCTTGTTTTCCAGCCGGATGCGCTCGGCGCGCAACGCCTCGTGTTTCACATCAAGGCGTGCAGCCTCTATGGCGAGACCGTCCCGGTAAGGGAAACCTCGTGGTCCTTCAAAGGCATGCCAGGCAAAATAGCCAAGAAGTGCGCAACACACCAGGGACACGATCAGGTCAAAGCGGCGCATGTTCAAAGCTCCGGATCAAACGCTGAGACGTTGCTCGGACTCGGTTAACATTCCCTTTCCATGACCGTGATATCACTTGACCTTTTACGTGGTCATGCCGATGTAACGTTCGGAGTTACGATTATGTTGTCGAGCAGTCGTTTCATCGTTGCAGTTCATGCCATGAGCGTGCTCGCCCGCAATGGCAACTGTGGGCCGCTGTGCTCCGCCCGTGTTGCTGCAAGCGTCCACACCAACCCGGTTGTCATCCGCAGACTCATGGGCGAACTGGAGCGTGCGCGCCTGGTCAAATCCGTTGCCGGCCGTAGCGGCGGGTTCCAGCTAAACCGTGATCCGGCCGACATTTCCCTGGCGGACGTCTATTTCGCTGTGGAAGATGAGAACGTGTTCAGGATGCACAAGACTGATCCGGCATCGCCCTGTCCAGTCGCGGCCCAGCTCGGCCGCGTGCTGACCGCGCCGCTGAAGGCGGCGGAGTGCGCCTTTCACAGCTCGCTTGCCAAGACGTCGATCCGCGACGTGGCAATGGCCATAGTCTGAAGCAAACAATCGATCTAGCTGACGACGGCCTGCTTCAGGTCGCCGATGAGGTCGGTGACATCCTCGAGCCCAACCGACAGCCTCAGCATGCCATCGGTGATGCCCATGGCGGCACGGGCTTCCGCACCAATGTTGCGGTGGGTTGTCGATGCGGGATGAGTCATGAGCGATTTTGCGTCGCCGAGGTTGTTCGAAATGTCGATAATCCGTAGCCGCCGTAGCACTTCGAAAGCCTTCTGCTTGCCGCCCGACACCTCGAAGGAGACCATGGTGCCGCCGAGCTTCATCTGCTTGCGCGCGAGCGCCGCCTGGGGATGAGAGTCAAGATGCGGGTAGAGGACGCGCTCGACACCCGGCAGAGTGGCGATGGTTTCGGCAACGGTCAGGGCGGCATGGCTCTGGGCTTCAACCCGGAGCTTCATCGTCTCAAGACCCTTCAGAAGCACCCAGGCGTTGAACGGCGAGATTGACGGTCCGGTGTGGCGCAGGAACGGCTTCAGCAATTCGTCCTTGAACTTCCTGGTCGAGACGATCGCGCCACCGAGCACCCTGCCCTGACCATCCATGTGCTTGGTGCCTGAGTAGACGATGACATCGGCGCCGTAGGTGAGTGGCCGTTGCAGGATCGGTGTCGCGAAGATGTTGTCGACAACGACCGTCGCGCCTTTGGACCGGGCGATGGCGCAGATGGCCTCGATGTCGAGTATCTCCAACCCTGGATTGGACGGCGTCTCTAGAAACACGCATTTGGTGTCGGCCGTGACAGCCTCCTTCCATGCGTCGAGGTCCGTGCCATCGACCAGCGTCGTGCGGATGCCGAAGCGCGGGAGGATGGAGGTCACGATCTGATAGCAGGACCCGAAGAGTGCCTTCGAGGACACCAGATGATCGCCCGCCTTCAGCTGGCACGCCAGCGCACCGAACACCGAAGCCATGCCGGATGCCACGGCATAACAGGCTTCCGCGCCTTCAAGCAGGGCGAGCCGCTCCTCGAACATGGTGACGGTGGGGTTGCCGTAGCGGCCGTAGACATAGCCATCATCCTCGCCCGCGAACCGCCGTTCGGCGGTCTCCGGGGCGTCATAGACGAAGCCCGAATTCAGATAGAGCGCCTCCGAGGTCTCGCCATGGGCGCTGCGGTCAAGCCCGCCGCGCACCAGCTTGGTGGCATCGCCCCACGTCCGAGGATCGGATTTCACTTTCATGGGTTCGGGTCCCGTCAGCTCTGGACCCATGGCAGGCCGGACGCCTTCCAGCCGCCCAGCGTGCCGCGATGCCCCTGACCGTCCTTGTCGCCCTCGAAGCCCTGCGCGACGTTCCAGGCGTTGCTGTAGCCCGCCTGGGTGAGTGCGGACGCCGCCGACGCCGAGCGCGCCCCCGAGCGGCAGATGCAAAGGATCTCCGTATCCTTCGCAAGGCCCATCTGGTCGATCTCGGTGACAAAGCCGCCATTCACCTGCATCGACGGGAACACCTGCCAGGACAGCCGGATGAGGCGTTCAACGGCGGGTACGCCGACAAACACCCATTCTGGCTGGGTGCGCACGTCGATCAGCACTGCGGAGGGGTTGTTCTGGAGCCGCTGATAGGCTTCGGCCGGAGAAATATCGCCCTGATGCATGGAACGGTCCGTTCGTTGTTTCGAACGGATTTAGTCGAAACACCCTCGACCCGCAAAGGAAAATGCCGACTGGCCTTGGCGACGGTGAAAGGCTGGCCATGTCCCGTGAGACAGTCTGGCGCTTCCCCAAGCCCACGACCTCCTGTTAGATCAAACTCTTACTTGAAGAGGTGAGCCCATGTCCAAGTCCCTGCCCCCGCGTGTCGATGTCGTGGTCATCGGCGGCGGCATCGTCGGCTGCTCCGTTGCCTATCACCTCGCCCGCGAGGGGATCACGGATGTCGTGGTTCTCGAGCGGAAGCAACTGACATCGGGTACCACCTGGCATGCAGCCGGTCTGGTGGGCCAGCTTCGCGCCACCCGCAATCTGACGGAACTGGCGAAATACACGACCACGCTGTTCGAGGGCCTGGAGAAGGAAACGGGTCAGGCGACAGGGTTCAAACAGAATGGGTCCATCTCGATTGCGCTCACCGAGGGCCGTCTGGAGGAACTCATGCGCGGCGCGTCGATGGCGAAGAATTTCGGTCTCGACGTGCAGGTGATCTCGACGGGAGAGATCAAGGAACGGCTTCCGCATTACAACATGGAGAACGTCAAGGGCGGCGTGTTCCTTCCCAAGGACGGCCAGGTGAACCCGATTGACGTCACGCAGGCGTTGGCCGCAGGTGCCCGCTCGCGCGGGGGCAAGATCTTCGAAAACGTCAAGGTGAACCGCATCCTTGTGAAGGATGGCAAGGCCTATGGCGTCGAGACCGCCGATGGCACGATCCTCGCAGACAAGGTGGTCGTTGCGTCTGGCATGTGGTCGCGTGAGCTTGGCAGGTCCATCGGAGTGAACATTCCGCTGCACGCCTGCGAGCATTTCTACATCGTATCAGAACCCATCGCCGAGCTACCACGCAACATGCCGGTGGTTCGCGTGCCGGACGAATGCACCTACTACAAGGAGGACGCCGGCAAGCTCATGGTCGGCGCATTCGAACCCAAGGCGAAGCCCTGGGGCGGCGGCGGCATCGATGAGGAACACGCCTTCGTGACGCTTCCCGAAGACATGGATCATTTCGAGCCGATCCTGACCAGCGCCATCAATCGCGTGCCACTGCTCGAGACGGCGGGAATTCAATTGTTCTTCAACGGCCCAGAGAGCTTCACCCCGGACGTTCGCTACTATCTTGGCGAGGCCCCCGAGGTGAAGAATGTCTTCGTGGCCGCCGGGTTCAACTCGATCGGCATCCAATCCTCCGGCGGCGCGGGTCTCGTTCTCTCAAAATGGATCAAGAACGGGCATCCGCCAATGGACGTCAGCGGCATGGACATCCGCCGCATTCATCCCTTCCAATCGGTCAGAAACTATGTGCGCGAACGCGTGTCCGAGAGCCTCGGTCTTCTCTACGCCATGCATTGGCCTTACCGGCAGGCGGAAACTTCACGCGGCGTCCGCCGCTCGCCCCTCTATGCCTATGCGAAGGAACTCGGTGCCGTCTTTGGCGAAGTGAACGGCTGGGAGCGCCCGAACTGGTATGCCCGTGATGGCGTGAAGCCAGAGTATGAGTATTCCTACGGGCGCCAGAACTGGTGGCCTTGTGCCGACTTCGAGGCCAAGCAGTTGATGAGCAACTGCGCCTTCTTCGATCAGTCGAGCTTTGCCAAGTATTCAGTCGAGGGCCGTGACGCTGTAAAGGTCCTCAACAAGGTTTCCTCAGCCAATGTCGATGTCGAGCCGGGCCGGGTTGTCTACACCCAGTGGCTCAATGAGCGCGGTGGCATCGAGGCTGACCTCACAGTCACGCGACTAGCGGAAGACCGTTTTCTTGTCGTGACCGGCGCCGCGCCGCAGACCCGCGACATGGCGTGGCTCAAGAGGCATACGCCCGTCGACGCGCACTGCGTGGCGACGGACATCACCTCGGGGTTGCCGATGATCGCAGTCATGGGGCCGAAATCGCGTGCGCTGCTCGAGAAGCTTTCCGGCGCCGACCTGTCCAATGCTGCCTTCCCCTTCGGCACATCGCAGGAGATCGAGATCGGCCATGCGCGCGTGCGGGCGAGCCGCATCACCTATGTCGGCGAACTCGGCTGGGAGCTTTACATCCCAACCGAATTCACGGCGCATGTCTTCGAAACCCTCTGGGCTGCCGGGAAGGCGTTCGGCCTTACGCCAGCCGGCATGCACACAATGAACAATTGTCGTACCGAAAAGGCCTATCGGCACTGGGGGCACGACATCGCCGACGAGGACACGCCCCTTGAAGCCGGACTCGGTTTCGCGGTGGCCTGGGACAAGCCGGGCGGGTTCATCGGCCGCGAGGCACTCGTGAAGCAGAAGGCTCTGCCCGTGCTTCCGAAGCGTTTTGTCTGCCTCGCGCTTGAGGACAACTCGGCAACAGCGCCGATGGTCTATCACGAGGAACCCATCTACCGGAATGGCGTGATCGTGGGTTCGACAACCTCGGGAGCGTGGGGGCATCGGGTCAATCTGTCACTGGGCCTGGGCTACGTACACAACAAGGACGGTGTCACCAAGGAGTGGCTCGACAGTGGCGCATGGGAGATTGAACTGGCGTGGAAGCGCTACCGGGCCCGCGTCCAGTTGCAGTCCTTCTACGATCCGAAGGGTGAACGCATCAAGACGTGAGGATCACGCCCGGCGGGTTCCCGTGGCCGCCGCCACAAGTTCGATGAGGGTCATCAGGGTCAGCAGCAGGAAACTGACGCTGCCTGCGATGCCCAGAAATACGAAACAGCCGATGGCGGCCAGTGCCAGGCCAATCCGCATCAGATTGGCCGCGAGACCGATGCGCATCTTGATCAGGTCGATGGTGAGGGCAACCAGACCGGCAACGACGAAGAGGTCACCCCCGCGCAGAGTCATCTCCGCGCCCGAGGCGAGGCTGATGGCATAGGCGTCGCCATCGATCATCATGCCGCCCGTGGCTGCCATCAGGAGATAGAGGGCGAGGACGATCACCAGCACGGGAAAAGATGTGACATAGGTCATGGGCAGAGGCTCCGGTTAAGAGTGTCATCATGCAGCAACCGGCCGATTCCCGCAAAGCGTGGGGGGCGTGAAACCGGACAAAATGTTCTTTATTCCGAACAGCAGCTACGATAAAAGAGCGTCAATCTTCAAGAGGAGGCCAGAATGGCTCTGCAAATCGGCGACATCGCACCGGACTTCGAGGCCAACACCACGGACGGACGTCTCCGTTTCCACGACTACATCGACGGATCGTGGGCGGTGTTCTTCTCACATCCGAAGGACTTCACGCCCGTCTGCACCACGGAACTAGGTTCGGTTGCCCGCATGAAGGGGGAATTCGACAAGCGTGGCGTGAAGCTCATCGGCATCTCTGTCGACTCCGTCGAGGATCACGAGCGCTGGAAGCAGGACATCGTGGATGTCACCGGCGCATCGGTGAATTATCCGATGATCGGCGATGAGGATCTGGCGGTCGCCAAGCTGTACGGAATGATCCACCCGAACGCCTCCGGCAGCGCCAAGGGCCGTACGGCGGCGGACAATGCCACAGTGCGCAATGTTTTCATCATCGGGCCGGACAAGAAGATCAAGTTCATCGTCTCCTATCCCATGAGCACGGGCCGCAATTTCAATGAAATCATTCGCGTGGTGGATTCTCTTCAGCTGACGGCTCAGAAGTCGGTGGCCACTCCGGCGGACTGGAAACAGGGCGAAGACGTGATCATTCTGGCGTCTCTGTCAGACGATGCGGCCAAGGAGAAATTCCCGGGTGGCTGGAAGACGCTGAAGCCCTATCTGCGCGTCGTTCCGCAGCCCAAGTAAGGCGACAGGCAATTCCGAAGACAACCATGCCCGGATCAAGGTCCGGGCATTTCAGTTTGCGCGACTGGTGAGAGCTACCACCACTGGGCGGCAGTGTAACCGCCGGCTGCAGCTTCAATGGCCGCCGCTGTCTGGAACAGAGTTTCCTCGCCAAAGGGCTTCCCGATGAGCTGAAGTCCCAGCGGCAGTCCATCAGCCGACAGCCCGCCCGGTACGGAAATGCCCGGAAGCCCAGCCATGTTCACCGTGACGGTGAAGATGTCGTTGAGATACATCTGCACCGGGTCGGTGATCTCGCCGGGTGCAAAGGCCGGACTGGGTGTCGCAGGGGTCAGCACCACATCTACCTTCTCCCAGGCCCTGTCGAAGTCGCGCTTGATGAGGGTGCGAACCTTCTGGGCGCGGACGTAATAGGCGTCGTAATAGCCCGCCGAAAGAACATAGGTGCCGATCAGGATGCGGCGCTGGACTTCCCGCCCAAAGCCCGCAGCGCGGGATTTCTCGTACATGTCGACGATGTCATCGCCCGGCACGCGAAGACCGTAGCGAACCCCGTCATACCGCGCGAGATTGGAGGAGGCCTCTGCGGGCGCAACGATGTAATAGGCGGGGAGCGCATATTTCGTGTGCGGCAGGGAGATCTCGACGATCTCGGCGCCCTGCTCCCGGAGCCACGAGGCGGCCTTCTGCCAGAGCGCATCAATCTCGGCAGGCATGCCGTCGACCCGGTATTCCCTCGGAATGCCGACGCGCAGGCCCTTGACCGGGCGGCCGACCGATGCCTCGTAATCGGGAACCGGTACATCGACCGAAGTCGTGTCCTTCGGGTCGACGCTCGCCATGGAGCGCAGCAGGATCGCGGCATCGCGCACGTCGCGGGCGATGGGGCCTGCCTGATCGAGCGAAGAGGCAAAGGCGACGATGCCCCAGCGCGAACAGCGGCCATAGGTAGGCTTGATGCCGACCGTTCCGGTGAAAGCCGCAGGCTGACGGATGGAGCCACCCGTGTCGGTGGCGGTGGCGCCTGCACAGATGTGCGCTGCGACAGCTGCGGCGGAACCGCCGGAAGACCCGCCCGGCACCAGTGCGGCATTCGAGCCCTTGCGACGCCAGGGATTGATGACCTTGCCGTAGTAGCTCGTCTCGTTGGACGAGCCCATGGCGAACTCGTCCATGTTGAGCTTGCCGAGCATGACCGCGCCATCGCGCCAGAGATTGGCGGTGACGGTCGACTCATAGGTGGGCTTGAAGCCGTCCAGAACGTGGCTGCAGGCCTGGGTATGGACCCCGTCGGTGGCGAACAGATCCTTGATGCCGAGCGGGATTCCCTCGAGTGCGCCGCCCTGCCCTCCGGCAAGGCGGGCGTCGGAGTCTTTCGCCATGGCGCGGGCCTTGTCGGGTGTCTCGACGACATAGGCATTGAGCACCCGCGCCTTCTCCATGGCCAACAGATAGGCCTCGGTGAGGTCGAGGGCCGAGAACGTCCTGTTGCGGAGGCCGTCGCGGGCCTGGGCGATTGTGAGTGAGGTGAGGCTGGTCATGTGTCTGTGTGTCCGCTCAAGCCCTACTCGACGACCTTCGGAACCATGAAGAAGGAGTCTTCCTGCGCGGGGGCATTGGCGACGATCTGCCCGGCGCGGTGACCATCGGTCACGTCGTCGGCCCGCATCTTCATCTTCATGGTGACAACCGAGGTGAGCGGCTCAACCGCCGCGACATCGACCTCGTTGAGCTGCTCGATGAAGCCGAGGATGGCGTTGAGTTCGCCCGCGAGCCGCGGTACGTCCTCATCCTGCACCTTGAGACGCGCGAGCCGCGCCACGCGCCTGACCGTTCCCTGATCGACAGACATCGGAAGATCCAATCCAAAACCGGTTTCGAGCGCCGCATAGCACCCGTTCAGGCCACCTGCAACTTGGCTTTCTGGCGGCCCTGTTCATCGAAGTTTTCCGGGCGCAGCCAGCGCTCGAAACCCGACCTCACGCGCGGCCAGTCCTTGTCGAGCATGGCGAACCAGGCGGTGTCGCGGTTGCGGCCCTTGACGATCATGTGCTGGCGGAAAATGCCCTCGAAGGCAAAGCCGAAGCGCAGCGCCGCGCGGCGCGAAGGAGCGTTCAGGGCGTCGCATTTCCATTCCAGCCGGCGCGCGCCCAGATCGTCGAAGACATGACGGATCATCAGGAAGATGGCCTCGGTGGCCTCGCGGGTCTTCTGCAGGCCAGGCGTCATCCAGATGTGGCCGATCTCGATCACCCCGTTGGCGGCATCACAGCGCATAAAGGCACCCATTCCGCAGGCCACGCCACTGGCCCGCGGAACGAAGGCGTAGAACCAGGGGTCGCGGTCAGCCTCACGGGCGCGCAGCCAGTCGGCGAAGGCCTCCGGGGTGGGCCAGGGGCCATAGCCGAGATAGGTCCAGACCGCACCTTCCGGATCGGTTTCGGAAAAGGACCGCCAGAGATCGCCGGCGTGGCGCTCGGCCGAGACCGGTTCGAGCCGCATCCAGAGCCCGTGGAGGGGTCTCAGGTCGGGCCTGGATCCCGGCGGCAGAGGATCGACGACGGGTCCCACCGGACGCTGGGGTTGCCGCGCCATCAGAGGACCAGCGCCTCGCCCGCGGCCAGCACCCGGACTTTCGCCGCGTCCGGTCCCATGGCCTTGAGAAAGAGCGCGGCATCGGGATCGACGAAGCCCTTGAAGGAGGCGTAGTGGCACGGGATCACCGTGCTGAAGTCGAAGAAATTGCGGCAGGCATAAGCCGCCTGATCGGCGCCCATGGTGAAACGGTCGCCGATGGGCAGGATGCCGATGGCCGGACGGTAGAGGTCATGGATCAGTTTCATGTCGCCGAAGATGCCGGTATCGCCGGCGATGTAGATGGTCTTGCCGGGCTCATGCTTTGGTTCAAGAATGAAACCCGTGGGGTTTCCGAGATAGACCGGATTGCCGTTGTTCGAGGCCGCGGAGGAATGCCAGGCATTGGTGAAGACGAGGTCGAAGTCATCGAAGCGGATGCGCCCGCCGTGGTTGCCGGGGCTGTAATTCGCAGCGCCCTGCGCGTTGAGCCAGATGCAGACCTCGAAACTGGAAACGAGGACGGCGCCGGTGGCCTTCAGGATGGCGAGGCTGTCGCCGACATGGTCGTCATGGCCATGGGTCAGCAGGAGATGCGTGCAGCCGGTCGCGACCGTCTGCCAGTCCGTGCGGGCGGCCGGGTTTCCGGTGATGAAGGGATCGACCAGGATCACGGCCGAGCCGGTTTCGATGCGGAAGGCCGAATGGCCGTGGAAGGTGATCTTCATGACGCACTCCTGAAACACCGTGACATGATCCTCCCACTGAGCGGGAATGGCAAGTTGCCGGTTTGCGCCGCCCGGCGGATGGGCTAGGGGAACGTCATGCCACAGCCCGACCAGACACTCCGGGAAGCCCTCGCGGCGGTCGCCCCGGGCAAGCGCCTCATGGGGCTCGACCTCGGAACCAAGACGATCGGGGTCGCCACCAGCGACCTGACGCGCACCATCGCCACCCCGATCGAGACCATCGCGCGCACCAAGTTCACGCTCGATGCGCGGCGGCTCCAGGAGATCATGACGGCCGAGGACATCGGTCTCATCGTGCTGGGACTGCCCGTCAACATGGACGGCTCCGAGGGTCCGCGCTGCCAGTCGACCCGCTCCTTCGCACGCAACTTCGCAGGCCTGTCGCCGGTGCCGGTGGTTTTCTGGGACGAGAGGCTGTCAACCGCCGCCGTCGAGCGCATGCTGATCACGGCGGATGCCTCACGGCGCACCCGCGATGCGGTGATCGACAAGCTCGCCGCCGCCTGGATCCTGCAGGCGGCGCTGGATTCGCTCAGATGACCACGGCGTTCCTCGCCCTTCTGCCAGTGTTCATCGTCATTCTGATCGGATTCGGGCTGCGGCGGTTTTCGGTCATTCCCGCCCCACATTGGGAGGGCGTCGACCATCTCTGCTATTTCGTGCTGTTCCCCGCGATCATCTTCAAGGAGATCGCCACAGCCAATTTCTCGGCGTTGCCCGTCCTGGAGATGGCGGTCGCCATGATGGCGGCCGTGGTGATCATGATCGGTGGACTGGTGGCACTCGCAAGGCCGCTCATGACGCTGCTGCGGATCGACGGCCCGCAATTCACGAGCCTCGTCCAGGGCGCCTCGCGCTGGCACACCTTCATTGTCTTCGCGGTCGTGCCGCTGCAGTTCGGATCGGGCGCCTTGCCGCTGGCGGCGGTGGGCGCTGCCGCGATGACGCCGCTGCTCAACATTCTGTGCGTTCTGGTGATGGCGCGCTTCGTGCGGCAGAACACGGTCTCGGCACGGCGGCTGGTGCTGTCGATCCTGCGCAATCCCTTCGTGGTATCCTCGCTAGGCGGTGTCGCCTGGCAGCTTTCCGGACTGACCATGCCGGACATCCCGCTCAGCGTGCTCGACATGATCGGGCGCGGCGCGCTGGGCCTGGCGCTGCTGACCGTCGGGGCTGGCCTGCGGATCGGGGATGCGATCTCGAACTGGCCGCCGGTGATGCTGGCGGTGGCGCTGAAGCTGCTGGTGATGCCGGCGATGATGGCGGCCGCGCTGCTGCTGATGGGAGTTGAGGGCCAGGCCTTCGCGGTCGCGCTGCTGTGCGGAGCGGTTCCGACCGGGTCCGGCGCCTATGTCCTGGCCCGGCAGATGGGCGGCGATGCCGCGATGGTGGCAAACATGCTGACGCTGCAGGTCATGGCCGCGGCCCTCACCATCCCGGCGGTGCTGTACCTCGCGGGCGTTGCGACCTAGGCTGTGAACAGGACTGACAAGCCCCTTGCGGCGACCGGCTTTCATGCCTAGAGATGCCGCTTTAATGACCATTGAAACCCGTTCGCCGCTCCTCAAGGGCCAGCATCTGCTGGCCGTAGACGGGATTTCCTCTCTTGAAGCCCTGCGACTGCTGGATCTCGCCGAGAGTTATGTCGGGGTGAGCCGCCAGGCCGACAAGCGCCAGCCGGTGCTGCAGGGGCGCACGCAGGTCAATCTTTTCTTCGAAGCCTCGACCCGTACGCAGAGTTCCTTCGAGATTGCGGGCAAACGTCTGGGCGCCGATGTGATGAACATGGCGGTGGCCAATTCGGCCGTTTCGAAGGGCGAAACCCTGCTCGACACGGCCATGACAATCAATGCGATGCAGCCCGATTTTCTGGTCGTCCGGCATGCGTCCTCCGGAGCGGTTGAACTGCTCGCCCAGAAAGTGTCCTGTGCTGTCATCAATGCGGGCGACGGCCAGCATGAGCACCCGACCCAGGCACTGCTCGACGCGCTCACCATCCGGCGTCACACACAGGGCTTCGAGGGCCTCGTCGTGGCGATCTGCGGTGATGTGATGCACTCCCGGGTGGCGCGGTCCAACATCCATCTCCTCGGGAAACTGGGCGCCCATGTGCGCGTGGTGGCACCGTCCACACTGCTGCCCTCGGGAATCGCCAATTTCGGGGTCGAAGTTCACCGGCGGATGGAAACAGGGCTGAAGGGTGCGGATGTCGTGATGATGCTCCGGCTCCAGCTGGAGCGAATGACCGGCGCCTTCGTTCCTTCGATCCGCGAGTATTACCGGTTCTACGGATTGAACGCCGAAAAACTGGCCTATGCGAAGCCAGGCGCCCTTGTCATGCATCCCGGTCCCATGAACCGGGGTATCGAGATCGACTCCGACGTCGCCGATGGTGCGCAGTCGGTGATCCGCGAACAGGTCGAGATGGGTGTCGCGGTGCGCATGGCCGTGCTCGACGCTCTGTCGCGGAACCTGCCCGCCGGAGGTTCGCCTTGAAGAGTGCCGCCAAGCATCCACAAAATCGTCGCGCCTATGTGAACGCCTCCCTCGTGGCCCCCGCCCAGGGCCTCAAGGGACCGGGCGGAATCCTGATAGAGGATGGCTGGATCCTCGATGTAGGCCCACGGGTGACGCGCGACAGCGTGGGCTCCGGCGCCGCCGTGACCGATTGCGCTGGACTGACCCTGATACCCGGCCTGATCGACATGCGCGTCTTTACGGGCGAGCCGGGCAATGAATATCGAGAGACCCTTGCCAGTGCCTCCGAGGCCGCGGCGGCGGGTGGTGTCACCACCATGATCGTGATGCCCAACACGCAGCCAGTCATCGATGATGCTGCGCTTGTAGATTTCATCCTGCGCCGGGCGCGCGATACCGCCTCTGTGCGCGTTGCACCGATGGCGGCCATCACCAAAGGCCTGGCTGGCGAACTGATGACCGAGATTGGCCTTCTTGGCGAGGCGGGCGCGGTGGCCGTGACCGATGGAACGCGGGCCGTCGCCAATGCCAATGTTTTCAGGCGCGCGCTCACCTATGCGCGCGACTGTGGCATGCTCGTGGTACAGCATGTAGAGGAACCAACCCTGTCGTCCGGGGTCATGAATGGTGGAGAAACCGCCAGCCGCCTTGGCCTCTCGGGCAATCCGGCGATGAGCGAGGTCATCATGCTGGAGCGCGACCTGCGTCTGGTGGAGATGACGGGCGCACGCTACCATGCTGCCCAGATCTCGAGCCGCCATTCGGTCGATGTCATCCGCGCGGCCAAGGCACGAGGGCTGCCCGTGACCTGCGGGGTCTCGGCGCATCATCTCGTGCTCAACGAGCATGACATTGGCGCCTACCGCACCTTCTTCAAATTGTCGCCTCCGCTGCGGACGGAAGAAGACCGGCGTGCGCTGGCCGATGCCGTTGCCGAGGGTGTGATCGATGTCATTGTCTCGGGCCATGATCCGCAGAGCGCCGACACCAAGCGCCTGCCCTTTGCGGAAGCCGCCTATGGCGCGGTCGGTCTCGAAACCATGCTTTCTGCGGCGCTGAGCCTCCATCACAACCAGTCGGTGCCGCTGGCACGACTTGTCGAGTCCATGAGTTCAAAACCAGCGGAAATCCTCGGACTCGAAACCGGCAGGCTGGCACCGGGCGCCCCGGCCGACTTCGCGCTTGTCGATCTGAACCTGTCATGGACCGTCGAAGAGCATCGCCTACGATCGCGAGCAAAGAATTCACCCTTCGAGCACCGTACCCTTGAGGGGCGCGCCGTCGAGACGGTCGTTGCGGGCGAGCGGGTTTACGCTTACGCTGGCCGCTGAGTATCTTCGCGAGGAATCGATGGGCCTGTCGGCTGCTGACATGATCGTTTCGCTGCTCGCCGGTTATCTCTGCGGCACAATTCCCTTTGGCCTTCTGTTCTCGCGCTGGGCGGGGCTCGGCGACATTCGTAGCATCGGGTCCGGCAATATCGGCGCCACGAATGTGCTGCGCACCGGCAACAGGAAAGTTGCCGCGCTGACGCTGCTCTGCGATGCCCTGAAGGGGACCCTGCCGGCACTGGTTCTGGGATGGCTCTACGGGCCGCAGGGCGCGGTTCTTGGGGGGCTGGCAGCGTTTTTCGGACATCTCTTTCCATTGTGGCTCGGCTTCAAGGGCGGCAAGGGCGTTGCGACCTCGATCGGCGTGCTGTTCGGCCTGTATTGGCCGCTCGGCGTGATTTTCATCGCTGTCTGGGGAGTTGTGGCGGGCCTCTCCAGAATATCATCGCTCTCCGCCCTGACCGCGAGCGTCGTGTCACCACTCGCGGCATGGTTTCTGGGGCGCAGCGACCTCGTGCTGCCCGCCGCGATCATGGGTTGCGCGGTGTTTCTGACGCACCGGGCGAATATCCGTCGGCTTCTGAACGGCGACGAGCCGAGGATCGGCAAGTCGAAGGCCGCATGAGCGGCCCGCCGCTCAGCGACGAGGAGCGCCGGGACTGGCTCTGTCTGTCGATGAGCGAGAATGTCGGGCCGGCGACCTTTTCCGCCTTGCTCGCACGATTTGGATCGGCGGGTGCGGCACTGAAGGCGATACCGGATCTCACACGCAAGGGTGGCCTCCGGCGGCCGCCGCGGATTTATGCCCGCGAGGATGGCGAGCGGGCGATCGAGGCGGCGGCGCGGCTTGGTGCGCGGTTCATCGCCCGTTCGGAACCATCCTATCCGCCGCTTCTCAGGGTCGTGGATCCAGCACCACCCCTGCTCTGCGTGAAGGGTGACACTGGGCTTCTCAACAGGAGTGCGGTGGCGATTGCGGGAGCGCGGAACGCATCGGCTGTTGCACGGAAGTTTGCCCGTCAACTCGCCGCCGAGATCGGCACGGCCGGCCATGCGATCGTTTCTGGCTTCGCGCGTGGCATTGACACGGCAGCACATGAGGCCTCCCTCGAGACCGGAACAGTCGCGGTCATGGCAGGTGGCATTGACGTCATCTATCCCCCGGAGAATGAGGCGCTCCACAGGGCCATTGCCGAGCGCGGCGTTATCGTGACGGAGCAATTGCCGGGAACCGAGCCGAGGGCTGAGTTCTTTCCGCGCCGCAACCGCATCATTTCCGGCATGGCACGGGCGCTGATCGTGGTGGAGGCTGCCGTGCGCTCAGGCTCGCTCATCACTGCGCGGCTTGCCGCCGAGCAAGGCCGCGAGGTGTTTGCGGTTCCCGGATTTCCGCTCGATCCCCGGTGCGAGGGCACAAACAGGCTGATCCGGGACGGCGCGACGCTGCTGTCATCGGCCCGCGATGTCCTCGCCGCTCTGGAGGAACAGACATCCATCCGTTCGATACAGTCAGAGGACAGCGTCGTGCCGGCGGCACTGCCAGCGATCGAAGGCCATGTTCATCAGGCCGTGCTCGACCTGCTGTCGCCTGCGCCCGTTGACACCGACCAGCTCATCCGTGAAAGCGGCCTCGATGCGCCGACCGTGTCGGCGGTATTGCTCGACCTGGTCCTAGCCGGGCGGATCACCCGCCACGCCAACGGGTCGGTGTCACTCATCTAGAGAAAATTCGGACTGTCAGCTTTCGACTGCTTCGCGCCCACCCAGCTGGCGCAGGACCAGAACCATGGTTGCGTGTGCCTCCCCGGTGCCCACATTCACGATGCGGTGAGGCAGGTCGCCCCGGAAACGGAGCGTCTCACCGGTTCGGGCCCGGGTTGTCACTTCCCCCGAGGTCACTTCGATCTCACCGCCAAGCATATAGAGATGCTCGACCGTTCCGGGAGGATGGGGATCGGATTCCAGAACACCCAGGGGCTTCGCCCTGAAATCATACCACTGCACCTGCTCGACCAGATTGAGGGGGCCGGCGATTGCGAGGCGGCACAGGCCATCCTGGCTCTCGAGGATCGGCACGCCGGACCTCGATTGATGTTCCAGAAACACCGGCGGGCTCTCGGTCCGGAGAACCTCGTCAATGGTGGTGTCCAGCGCCCGAGACAGCCGGTAGACCGTGGACAGGGTGGGGTTGGTTTCATTGCGCTCGATCTGGGAGATGATCGATTTGGCGACCCCGGACTGTTCCGAGAGATCGCCCAGCGACATGTTGTAGGCCTTCCGCAGCCTCTGGATGGTCTTGCCCAGGGCGGGGGTCGGATCCTGTTCCCGGGTCGAGTTGTCCTTGCGACTGCGGCGCGTTGACATTTCTCAGTCCTGTTGTTAGAACGAGTGTTCGTTAAAACGAACAGACCGTATCCGGGTTGTTCTGTTGGCTCTCTGATACCGCCTTTCAAGGCAAAATCAAAGGGATATTCAGAACGCTGGGCAGGTTGTCCGTTAGACCGAACGTTTGGGATGGCGAACGCCAGACTAAGGGAGGCAAGACGATGCGCTATTTTCCGGTGTTCATGGACATGCGGGACCGGACGGTCACCGTGATCGGCGGCGGCGAGGAAGCCCTGCGCAAGATCCGGCTGCTGCTCAAGACCGAGGCTGCCCTGCGGGTCATCGCGCCGGACCTTCATCCGGAACTTGCCGCCCAGACCCGCGTCCGGTGGCTGTCGAAGACCTATGATCCGGCGCTTCTCGATGGATCCGCCCTCGTCTATTCGGCAGATCCCGCCTTGAACGAAAAGGTGGCGGCCGATGCGCAGGCCCGGGGCATTCCGGTCAACGCGGTGGATGAGCCCGACATCTCGACCTTCATCGTGCCGTCGATCGTTGACCGCGATCCGGTGGTGGTTGCGATCGGGACCGAGGGCACCGCGCCGGTGCTGGGTCAGGGAATCCGGGCCAGGGTGGACGCGATGCTGCCCCAGTCGCTGGGTGGTCTGGCGCGTACCGCCGAGGGGCTGCGCGAACGCGTGGCGGAGACCATTCCGGCCGGAAACCGCCGCAGGGGTTTCTGGCAGCGGTTCTTCTTCGGCGATGTGCGCGAGGCCTTCGTGGCCGGCGACTCCTGCAGTTTCCACGCGGGGGTGGAGACCCTCTTTACGAGCGAGGCGCAGCCACCGCAGGGCCGCGTGGCCTTCGTGAGCGTTGAACTCGATGATCCCGAGCTGCTGACCATCAAGGCGCAGCGCAAGCTGCAGGAGGCTGACATCATCGTGCATGACGCTGATGTCCCCGCCGCCATTCTCGAAATGGCCCGGCGCGACGCGGTACGCCAGCCCGTGACGGAACGCGCCTATGGCGGTGCCACGGCGATGCTGCTCTCGGAAGCCCGCGCAGGGCGTCTGGTGGTGCGGCTGTCGTCGGGTGAAGCCGCGCTCGAGGAAACCGTTGCGGTTGCCGCCGAGGGCATCGCCGTTGAAACCGTGCCTTCCCCCACCGCGCCAAGGCTGCCCGGAGGGCTGCCCGCCGCTGGCCGGGAGGACCGCCATGAACCCCTGTGGAGGGCTGCCTGATGAGCGCAGTCGAGAAAGGACAGTTGATCACAGCCAACCGCCTGCGGGACGGGAACGCCGTGTTCCTGACCACAAGCGGGAACTGGAGCGAGTCGATCGACGAGGCTGTGCTTGCGGTCGAACCCGAGGCCGCGGCTGCCCTCGAGCAGCGCGCGCGCGAGGACGAGCGCAAGACAATCGTGACGGGATCCTATCTGGTCGATGCGGAGCGCCGAGACGGGCGTGTGCGCGCGGCGCACATCCGCGAGCGCATGCGCGCGCTCGGTCCGACGGTCAGAACCGATCTTGGAAAACAGGCTGAAGGCAAGGGTGCGTTCTTCGCCGCGCCTGAGGGAGAGTGACGCCATGTATCGTTATGACGAGTTCGACAATCAATTCGTGCGCGAGCGCACCCGCCAGTTCCGCGACCAGGCCGACCGCCGCCTGAAGGGCGATCTGACGGAGGATGAATTCAGGCCGCTGCGCCTGATGAACGGGCTTTACCTGCAGCTCCATGCCTACATGCTGCGTGTGGCCATTCCCTATGGAACCCTGTCGAGCCGGCAGATGCGTCAGCTCGCACTGATCGCGGAACGCTGGGACAAGGGCTATGGCCATTTCACGACGCGTCAGAACATCCAGTTCAACTGGATCAAGCTCGAGGATACTGCAGACATTCTCGACGCGCTGGCCGATGTGGAGATGCACGCCATCCAGACGTCGGGGAACTGCATCCGCAACGTCACCACCGATCACTGGGCGGGCGCGGCGGCCGACGAGATTGCCGATCCGCGTCCGGTCGGCGAACTGCTGCGGCAATGGTCTTCCCTGCACCCCGAGTTCTCCTACCTGCCGCGCAAGTTCAAGATCGCCGTGACGGGGGCGCCCAATGACCGGGCGGCCGTCAAGGTTCACGACATCGGCCTGCGTCTGCATCGCAACGAGGCGGGCGAGACGGGTTGGGAGGTGATCGTCGGCGGCGGCCTGGGACGCACCCCGATGGTGGGCGTGACCGTGCGAGGCTTTCTCCCGCAGCACGAGCTGATCGGCTATCTCGAAGCCATCATGCGGGTCTACAATCTCTATGGGCGCCGCGACAACAAGTACAAGGCGCGCATCAAGATCCTCGTCCACGAGATCGGACACGACAAGTTCCGCGAGGAAGTCGAAGCCGAATATGCCAGCCGTCCGCACCCTTCCACCGAGGTCGAGGAACGCGAGTTGAAGCGCATCGCGGCCTATTTCGCGCCGCCCGCCTTCGAGAACCTGCCACGCTGGTCTCCGGCCTTCGAGGAGGCAAAGCTCTCGCACCCGGCCTTCGCGCGCTGGGCGAAGAACAATCTCGGCCCACACCGTGTCGATGGCTATGCGATCGTGAACATCTCGCTGAAGCCAGAAGGCGGAATCCCCGGTGATGCAACGGCGGAGCAGATGCGGATCATGGCGGATCTCGCCGAACGCTACAGTTTCGATGAATTGCGGGTGAGCCACGCCCAGAACATCGTTCTGCCGCATGTCCGGAAGGGCGATCTCTTCGCAATCTGGCAGGCTCTCGAGGACGCCGGGCTTGCGGCCGCCAATTACGGACTTGCTGGCGACATCATCGCCTGCCCCGGCCTCGACTACTGCGCGCTTGCGACGGCCCGATCCATTCCGATTGCCCAGTCGATCTCGCGCAAATTCGCGGATTCAGCGAAGCAGGATGAAATCGGCCGGATCAAGATCAACATCTCCGGCTGCATCAACGCCTGCGGCCACCATCACGTCGGCCATATCGGCATCCTCGGTCTCGATAAGAAGGGCGAGGAGTTCTATCAGATCACTCTGGGCGGCTCGTCTGCCGAAAGCGCGTCGATCGGCACGATCCTGGGTCCGGGATTTGCCGGACATGAGGTCGCGGACGCCATCGAGACCATTCTCGACACCTATCTCAAGCATCGCGAACCAGGCGAGGAGTTCCTCGGAACCTACCGCCGCCTCGGCGCAAAACCCTTCAAGGAGGCCCTCTATGCCACTGCTTAGGAACGGAGCCGTCGTGTCAGATGGCTGGATCGATGTGAGCGCTGACGGTGAGGTGCCAACCGCAGGCGACGTCGTGCTGCCTGCCAGCCGGCTGCTTGCGGATTGGCCGGGCTTGTCGGAAAGAAACGGACGTCTCGGGGTGCGGCTTGCCAACACCGACAGGCCCGAGATGTTCCAGGCCCTCCTGCCCCGGCTGTCGCTGATCGTGCTGCCCTTCCCGGCCTTCAACGACGGGCGTGCCTATTCGATCGCCCGGAAGCTGCGTGAGATGGGCTATGCCGGGGAGCTGCGCGCCACCGGAAATGTCCTGCCTGATCAGATGCAGTTCATGCTTCAGGTCGGCTTCAACAGCTTCGAGATCGGAGACCGGTTCCCCATCGAGATGTGGTCCAGGGCGTCGCGTCAGATGTCGCTCGCCTATCAGCGCGGCCTGTTTCGCAGGGATGCCGAGTCCGAGATCTGGACGGAACGTCACACCGACGCGGAAGCCTGGCTCGAGCAACCGCACGCGGGCTGACAGGAGTGGACCGTAGCATTTTCGAGAACTATGCCGGTCTCGAGGCGCGTCAGCTGCTCGACGCGGTGCTGCGCGATTTCGCGGGCCGCGCGGCCGTGGTCTCGTCCTTCGGGGCGGAGTCGGCGGTGCTGCTGCACATGGTCTCGGAGGTCGACAAGGCGACCCCCATCATATTTCTCGATACGGGCAAGCATTTCTGGGAGACGCTCCATCACCGCGCCCGCCTGACGGACAGGCTGG
>Ga0129333_10000890_pt1 | contig 26332 bp, 45 predicted proteins | sample CPB6_08_DNA_FD_94474 | JGI IMG/M metagenome (GOLD analysis project Ga0129333, IMG submission 94474) | Freshwater to marine salinity gradient microbial communities from Chesapeake Bay, USA - CPBay_Sum_0.6_0.8_DNA | ecosystem: Environmental > Aquatic > Marine > Coastal | place: USA: Chesapeake... | reverse complement strand
TATGAAGCCTACTTCGCGGAGAAGGCCAAGCGCATCGACATCACGAACCGCTTTAGTTTCTATCAGGCCCAGTCCATCCTGCTGCGCGGGATGATTCGCGACGGCGACTCCTTTGCGGCCAAGGTCCGCAACGCCAACGGCGAAGCGAAACTCCAGCTGATGGAAGCCCACCGCGTCGGCGACCCTCTCGAAGGCAAGGTGCCCGAGGGCATGCACGACGGCATCCAGTTCGGTCCGTTCGGCGAATACATCGCCGTGAACGTCTACCGCTCCGACGGCTCGTCCCGCCAGATTCTCGCCCAGTCGATGATGATGATCGTCGACCAGGAGTACGCGTCCGGCGCCCGTGGCGTCCCTCTGCTACAGCACTCCATCAACTCCATCCAGGACGAGATGGAAATCCTCGCCCTCGAGAAGCAGGCCGTGAAGGACAACGGCGACGTGACCCGCGTCATTAAGAAGCAGGGCGGCACGATTGACTCCGACATGGCCGGAGAACTCGGGGCGACGACCAGCCAGTCCTACGCCAACGTGGCCGCGACGATGGGTGGCAAACTCATCGCCCTCGAGCCCGGGGAGGACATGACTTCCTTCCAGAGCAACCGCCCGAACGCCACCTTCACCGGCTTCCTCGCGGCGCTGGAACGCGACATCTCGCAGGGCGTCCTGCCTTACGAGTTCGTCGGCGACTCCTCCAAGCTCGGAGGGGCCACCGTCCGCCTGATCACCGCCAAGGCTGGCCGAGTCTTCTCAAAGTACCAGACCATCATCATCGAGAACTTCTGCGTCCCGACTTGGGGCTACATCATCGGGCAGGCCATCGCCGCCGGCGAACTGCCCGACGACCCGCAGTGGAACCAAGTCTCCTGGACTACCCCGAAGTCCGTTACCGTTGACGCTGGCCGTGAAGCCGCGAACGACCGCGCCGACGTCGAGATGGGTCTCCTCTCGATGTCCGAACTCTACGCCCAGCGCGGCCTCGACTTCCGCACCGAGATGCAGAAGCGCGCCGCCGACATGGTCCACATTAAGGACCTCGCGGAAGAGTACGGCATCCCGTTCGAACTCCTGTTCCGTCCGTCCAACACCCCCGTCGGCACTATCGTCGGCGAGGTCGAGGAAGGCCCCGAGTCGGAAGGCGAAGACGAGCCGGCCTCGATGGAAGAGCCCGAATCCGAAGACGAACCCAACTCCTAATTTCCCCATGCGTTTCCTCACCAACGGACTGTCGGGCCGCGAGCCCCTCCTCATCGACCCGACCAAGGCCAAGGACCACGCCGTCCTCGCCGAGAAGTTCGGCTTCACGGAGATGCTTTCTCAGCTCTTCGGCGTCGCCCCCAAGCCCTACGTGGTCGACGGCATCGGCATCATCCCGGTCGTCGGCGTCATCGGCAAGGGCCTGTCCCCGCTCGAGAAGATGATGGGCGCCGCGGACGTCAACGAAATCGCCGAAGCCCTCGACGCGTTCGCCGCGAACCCAGAGGTCGAGAAGGTCGCCCTGCAAATCTCCTCCCCTGGCGGCACCGTCACGGGCGTCGAAGAACTTGCCAACAAGGTGCGTAACTACGGCAAGCCCACGCTGGCCTACACCGACTCCGAGATGGCGTCCGCCGCCTATTGGATCGGTTCGGCTGCGGATCGCGTCGTCGCCAGCCCGTCCTCCACGGTCGGAAGCATCGGCGTCTACATGGCGATTCCTGACTACTCTGAAGCCGCCAAGATGGCCGGCATCAAGATGGTCGTCATCAAGTCCGGCAAGTTCAAGGGCGCCGGCATCGAAGGCACCAGCCTCGACGAGAACCAGATGGCGAACCTTCAGGAAGGCGTCGACACTATCCACGCCGAGTTCAAGCAGGCCGTGAACATGAAGCGCAAGATGGTGAAGGCCGAAGCCATGGAAGGTCAGGTCTTCTCAGGCAAGCAGGCCGCCGCCCAGGGCTTGGTCACTGGCTTGGCCGACTCCTTCAACGACGCCCTGCGTTCGTTCTGATGCCTCAGACTGTACCCGTTCCTGATTATGTCACCGAGGCCGCACGTCGTGGCCTTGAGTGGCATCGGGAGGGTAAGTCCGGCGACGGCGTAACCGATCAGACTCTGCGGGAAGCCCGCGACATGGTCGAAGGTTCCATCTCCGAGGACAAGGTCCGCAGGATGGGTCCTTGGTTCCGTCGTCACCGCGCTGACATGGACGCTCCGAAGAACGACCCGGACAACAAGGACTTCCCTGGAGCGGGTGCCGTCGCGTGGGCTCTCTGGGGTGGTCCGACCTCCGGCGACATCATGCGCACCGCCGAATGGGCCGAGCGTAAAGTCGAGCAACTCGACCGCGAACAGTCCGCGAATAATTCCATTCCTAGCAAACATAAGACTATGACCATCGAAGAACAGCTGCTCGCCGCCAACGCCGCTCTCTCGGGCCTCACCGCCGAGCGCGACGACCTCCGTACCACTGTCGAGAAGATGACCGTCGGCGCCGCCGCCGAACTGGAATCCCTCAAGGTCGAAGCCGCCGCCAAGGATGCGAAGCTCGCCGAACTGACCGCCGCCCTCGAGGCCGCCGTCAAGGACGCCGAGTCCCTCAAGGCTCTGGTCGCCGAGCACGAAGCCTCCAAGGTCAGCGCCTCCAAGGAAGCCGCCAAGATCGTGGCCTCCGTCGGCGTCGCCCCTGTCGAAATCAGCCCTGCGGACGCCAAGCCGACCGCCGAGGCCGTCGACCACCTGGCGACCTTCCTGTCCCTCCCGGTCGGTTCCAAGGAGCGCAACGATTACTTCGCCGCTCACAAGCACGCCATCATCAAGGCTGCTCTCTAATTTCCCTCAACCCTCACCCAATCCTAACACATCATGGCTAACTCCATCGTCGCCGCTCCCAGCATCCTCGCTGAAAGCGTCATCGCTTCCCTCAAGGGCAAGCTCCCCGCCCTGCGCGCCTTCTCCTCGGTCTTCTCGGCCGCTGAGTCGTCCGCCGGAAAGACCGTTCAGGTCCCCCTCATCGGTACCTCCACCGCGACCGAGTTCGGCGCCGGCGGCTACCTCACCCAGGACGACGCGACGATCACCGCCGCGAACGTCACCCTCAAGCACTTCAAGGTGTCGAGCCGCTTCTCGCCCCTCGACGTCAAGATGTACGGCGCTCAGTTCCTGAACAACGCCTTCGTCCCGACCGCCGCCAACGCGCTCGCCGAAAAGTGCCTCGCTGAAATCGGCGCCCTCATCACCGCCGCCAACTACGCTTCCGGCACGAACACCGGCGCCTCCCTGTCCTACTCGGAAGTCGTCGCCTCCAAGGGCGTCCTCGACGCCGCCAAGGCCGCCGAGCCCCGCGCGTTCATCCTGAACCCGACCTACGCCAACAACCTCCTGGGCGACGCCACCATCATCGGTAACTCCGTCCTCGGTGCTGGCATCCTGACCTCCGGCCAGATCGGCACCCTCGCTGGCGCCGCTGTCTACCAGTGGAACAGCCTCCCCGCCAACGGCGAATCCCTCGCCGGCTTCGGTTGCGGCGCTGACGCCATCGCGGTCGCCTCGGCTCTCCCGATGGGCGAAATCCCGGGCTTCGAAGTCGCCAACGCTGTCGACGCCGACACCGGCCTCGGCGTCCAGGTCCTCATGGGCCAGGAGCAGAGCGGCTACTACAACGTCACCGCCACGCTGCTCTTCGGTGCCGCTGTCGGTCGCGCGACCTCGCTCAACCGCCTCACCACGGCCTAATCAGCCCGACAGGCTTAAACGAGACCCCCAGCGATGGGGGTCTTTTTTTGTCCCCCTACCAAAGCGGGCAAGTATAGGATGAGCCTCTACTCTGAGTTTCTGGCGGACGCGAAGGAGATGATCGCGGACTTCGGCGTGGCCGGGTCGGCCAACTCTGGGGCCATCACCTTCTCCTGCCTCATCTCCGACCCCGCCGTCTCGACCGTGCTCGAAGCAGGGGGGTATTGTGAGCGGACCCAGTATACGGTCAGGCTCCCCGCTGTAACGGCCTCCTGGAGCCAGCCAGACGGGTCTATTGGGGCATCGGCGGCCACCCTTAGCGGAGGGGTGCCCATCGCCTCCCTCGCCCAAGGCAAGAAAATCGTGGCAGGCGGGAAGACCGTCCGCATCACGACCCAGACCTACAAGCCCGGGTCGGCATGGATCACCCTCGTCGTCATCGACGATAACCAGTAACCAGCCGTGGTCACGGTCAGCCTAAATCCGAAGTCTTATTCGGATTTCATCAAGGCTATCACTCGATACGCCAAAAGGTCGAAGCAGACCTTGAAAGATGCTACGCTCGAGCAGGCAGCGCTTGCCTGTCAGGACGCCGCGACATTTACCCCTCCAATTCCAAAAGGCGGAGGTAAGGGTCTGACAAAGGCGGCCGAACTTGCTGGTGAAAACGCCGTCGAAGGCGACATCAGGAAGATTTTCGTATCGGCTAATGACCGATACTCCCGCAACGCGGCTAACGTTCTAGCGATCAACCTGGCATATGCGACAAAGACAAATGACTTTGCCCTGTTCAATCAGCTGATTGGAAAGGGATCTATGAAGGCCCTTCAAGGCCTCTCACCCATCATGCAGCGCATCGCTAACGACTACGACTACGAGCGCGCATTCAAAAAAGCGAAGAACTACCTGAACAAGACGAACCTAGTCGTCAGTGACTACGGAACTCTTGGCTTCGTCCATAACATGAGGCCGGTCCACAATCAGATCAAAGCGAAGTACGGAGGCCGTGTTCGCATGGGAATCAAGCCTATCCATAGGAAGCTACTTGTTGAAACTACCGCTGAACTTAAGGAGTACATCAAGGAGCGACAGGCTATGGTCGGAAGAATCAAATCAGGATGGGCCGTGGCTTTGAGGTCATTGTCTAAGCCAATGATTAACGGCGTCGAAAAAAACTTCGGCGTCGATTTGTTGAGCGTTCCTTGGATCGTCAGACATACTTCAGTTACTGGTTTCAATACATCTTCCTTCAGCGACAAGTTAGCCCACGTTGTAGTGACCAATCCAAGTGGAAACGTGAACGGCATTGCTGACCAGGCTAATGTTCTTGGACTGGTTTATGCTAACAGGACAAAGCAGATGCGAAAGCGAGTCCGGCACCTGCTTCAGCAGGATGTCGATGACTTCAACAAGAAGTAATCACTTATCCGAGCGCACCTGCACGAACACCGGGTGGCGTAGCGAGCCCTTCGGGGTCTTCATCTGGAAGTCTACCTCAGCGGTCTGACCGATGAGCTGAGAGCGGTCGGCGAGCAGGGCGACGCGGGTGGCGTTATCCATGCCCGTGCCGACTTTGACCAAGCGGCGTCCGCAGCGCACGACGATATGGCCTGCCATGCCGGCGCACTTGCCCGTGCCTTCGACCACGTCCACAATCTCGGCGTCAGTGGTGTCGGCGTCCTTGACCTTAAGCCAAGCCCTGGAGCGGAGGCCGTAAGAGTAGGGGGCGGTCGTGTCCTTGACCATGGCTCCTTCGAAGCCTTCGGCGGTAAAGCGGAGAAAGGCTTCCGCCGGGGTGCAGGAGACGCTCGGGATGAGCAAGAGGGACGTAGGATAGGACTGAGCGAACAAAGCCTCCAGAGAGGCACGGCGGGTGCTGTAATCGCCATCCACAGATGGAATGTCAAACAGCCAGACACGGGCATCGTCCGCGGATTGTTCCGAGCGGAGGGCACCGACCGAGGTGAAGAAGGACTTGCCGGACACGGCCTCGCCGTCGAGCACCCAGATGCCATCCTTGCCAGCCAGGAGGTCGAGCACCTCGTCGGCCAGATGGTTGAGGGAAGGCATAGGGTTGCCGTTGCGGGTCTCGAAACGGACGACGCGACGGGATAGGTCGGCAGTAATCAGGACGCGGAGGCCATCGACCTTGGGCTCGCAGACGTAGGACGCAGGGGTCTCGCCGGCATAAAGACGGGCCAGCATAGGGCCACGGCGAACCTTAACGACCCTGCGCTTGATGGGTCTGATGACGCGGTGCTCCTCGATATGCTGTAGCATACCAAGGAAGCTAGTCAGTGCCGGGTCGTCGAACATACGCACAAATAAAGGCTACCCACATCCCCCTGTCAAGTTCCTTTAAACTACCAAAAAGGGCAAAGGTACAATGGGTACGAAGAGCATTAGGCACATCGTGGAAGCCACGCTTGCCACCTACCTGTCCACCCAGACCGGGCTGACCTCCGTCCAATTCCTGACGGGGGACAGCGCCGTGACCCAGACCCTGCCAAAAGCAGTTGTCCTATGCGACTCCGCCCGGGCTCCTGGCGACCTCCCCGAGGGGCTTGGCAACTATGCCTGCTCGGTCCGCATCACCCTTTTCTCCAACGCGGACGACACGACCCTCGCCGATCACCGCGCCCGATGCGCAGCCCTGTCCGGAAACATGAGGGACCTGACATCCATCAAGGCCGCCTTCGTCAGCTCGACGGACGCGTCCTGCTATGACGTCACTATGGTCTCAGAAGACGAGGGACTCGACGAACGCTCCTGGGCGACCTCCTTCGCCTTTGACGTGCTGGTGGTCCTTCCTCCGGCCTAATTCCAATCGGGGCAAAGACAAATGGCCGCCATCGATACCGGAACCACCTGCATCTACGGAGTCGCGGGTACTGTCACTAATCTCTTCGTCCAGAGCTACAGCCTTTCGTCCTCGTTCAACTCCGAGGCCACTGTGGTCGACGAAGCCGGCCTCACTAAGACGGCCCGTTACGACGACCGTAAGACTGAGATCACCATCGAAGGCATCGCCAAGACCTCGACCATGCCGGTCCTCGGCGCGGCCCTGTCCTTCACGGTCAACACGGCTTCGGCCTACCCCTCCGGCTCTGCCTCGGCGTCCTTCGTCGGCACCATCACCAAGATTGATGACAAGGGCTCGAACAAGGGCTTCACGGCTGTCACGATCACGGCGGTCGACTACGAAGGCATCACGCCTGCCTAATTGACACCCCTGTAAAGGGGCTAGCATCAGAGGAGTGGACCGCCGCTTCCTGAACGCCTACATCGACCCAGGCCGCTTTCGGTTGCTGGGTCGAACTCTTTACCCGTGGTGCCTAAAGTACCGGGTGCGACTGATGGGATTAAACTCTCCTCTGGTCGATGGGCATCGTGCGATCACTCCGGCTGACCTTATCTTCGCTTGCCACGTATGCGCCGAGGAGCCCCTAGGCCACCTTGGGTTTTTCGATAAGGTAAGGATAACCTGGCTTAACCATAATCCTAAAGACTTTGAAAAAGCACTCGAAGCCTTCGCCGGCTACATCCTAGTCCATGACTGGCCTAAGTTCTGGGAGCAGAATAAGGCTAAGTCTGGAGGTGGGAGCAAGGGCGTCCCGTGGCCCCTTTCAATCGTGGCAAACCTCATCGCGTCGGGCATCCCTGAGCAGCGCGCGTGGGAGATGCCGGAGTGCCAGGCCATCTGGCTTAACTCCGCCCTGGCTATCCGCAAGGGTGCGGACGTGGCGATCATGTCCCCAGAGGAGGAAGCATTCATGGCAGCCGAGGAAGCCAAGGAAGCCGCCGCGACTGCTTCCAATCCTGCAAAGGAAAGCCCCCCTACGACCGATGTCCCAGTCCCTTGAGATTGACCTGAAGACCAACTCCGATGTCCCGCAGGCCATGGATAAGGCCAAGGCGGCCACAGAGAGCTTCAACAAACAGGTCGAGAAAGTCAGCAAGACCACCAAGCGTTCCATGGACGCCAGTAAGGAGTCCACGGTCAGCGTCGGCAAACAGGTCGATGAAATCGGCAGGAAGTTCAGCATGTCCTTCAAGGACATCTTCCTTTCCTTCCTAGGTCCGATGGCCTTGGTCACTGCCGCGATCTCAATCATCTCTAGGAAAATCGAAGAGAATCAGAAGAAGCAACAGGACGCCAATCAGGCGGCTATCGACGGAACGAACGAACTGATTTCCAAAGAGGAACAGTATTGGGCTAAGAAGCGCGACCTTCAGAAGAAGGCGACAGAGTCTGAGGAGCAGGCAAAACTTTCCAGCGAGCAGATCGCAAAGGACTTCCTTCTAAACACTAAGGAAGGTGCGGCCTTGATGGAGCTTAAGACAAGGAGTTCACAGGCGCCTGGATACCTAAAGGCTTTAGAGGGAGTTACAGGTGCTAGGGAAAAGCAGGCTGAACTGCTTTCCAAGTCTCCTGAAATCCAAGCGGCAGTCCGCCTTAACCTGATGGAGATGCAAAAGAAAGACCCTCTGGCGGCGGCGGCGGCTAAGGACTTCAAAGGTCCTGAAGGCTTCGGCAACGTCATCGGTGTCGGACCTAACCCGGTTCTTGAAGCAATGGCTAAGCAAAATGAAATTGCTTTGGCTCAGCTCGCAGAACTTCAGAAGATTTCCGGCACGTCCGGCGTCCCAACCGACTTCACCAAGACCCCTTCCAAATAAACCATGGCTCGCATCGAACAAGGCAATAACCTAGGCACCGCCCTTCAACAGCCAGGAGGCAAAGTAAGCGATGACGGATACGGCTTGTTGACCGCTACTGTCGTCTATAAGGTGGACGAAAGCGCCATCGCCGGAAATCCCATCCTTATGCGTGGTTCGAATTGCCCTATCGAGGCAAACTGCAAGTCTCATCGTTATACCTATGTCATTGATGCCCTAGGCATCGCTACCTTGACGATTGACTACGTGGGCATCGCCGACGGCGCCTCGTCGACCGACCCGCAGATCACCGGCTCGCAGGGTCTGACCTCGGAGCACATCACGACTCACCCTAACTTCTTCGAGACGGCCACGGCGCTTGGCTTCTCCGGCTCGCCCATCGCCGGCGTCGGTCCTAGCCCTGGTACGAAGGCAGACCCGAACTTTCAAGTCATCCCTGGAACCAATCCGACAGAGTACGGAGGCAATAACGGAGCCACTTTTGAAAGCCCTAAAGGACGTACCTTTAAGGGATTCAAGAAAGCCGAGTTCAATGACTTCTATGGCAAGACGAACTACCTCGCCCCGCAGTGCTCGCTGTCTGGCATCTTCTACACGACAAGTTCGACCATCGTCAACGATCACCGAAACGCGGTCGGCAAGACCTCCGGAAACGGCACGTTCGCAGGAAAGAAACTCGTCCCCGACTACATGGGCACGTCTTTCACTATCAGCGGAAAGAATCAGTTGCTCTTGGCTCAGGTGTCCTTCGAGGATTTCGGCCTGCTCTACAAGGTCCAGTATGAGCTGCGGTTCAACCGCGAGGGCTATAACAGCTCCGTCTACGCCTCCGTCTAATGAAACTGCAACCCGGAGTCGGCTATAACTTCGACTCGTCCGCGCACGGGTTCACCCTCGACACGTCCGACCCGTTCCCGTCTGTCACGCAGGCGAACAACCACCCGCTGAAGGTGGTCAACCTGCACTACGACGTGGCGGGCTCGGCGTGGCTCTATCAGGTCGTCCCTGGCACCATCAACAACTTGGTACCGCAGATCGAGGAGGACGCGGTCTGGGTCAAACTCGACCGCACGACCGCCGGCGTCCCTGACTGGCCCGTCTCGGTGATGACGCCCTTCGACGCTACGACGCACGAATGCTTTATTTACCTGCGCGCAGGCAAGGACGCGACCACGGGGGCTTTCCCTAGCGCCGACGATACCTCCACGGACTACCCCCGCATCATCAACTCGGACGTCGCCCTGGCTGACACCGACACCTACGGGTACGTCCTGCTGGCCGTCGCCACCGAGGCCACGGGTCCGAGCATCAGCGTGAACCAATACGTCACCGGCTCCCTCTGGGGCGACCGCATCAAGCTAGGCACCGACACGGCGCAGTATTACTACGCCCGCATCTGATGGGCTACGTGATCGGAGACAATGCCATCGGCATCTCTACGTGGGCGACCCTGCGTCGGGCTGTCGTGCAGGGCGGGACGCCGACTGTCAACGACCACAACGTCACCTACGCCGCGTCGTCTGGTTTCTTCAAAAGCGAGGAAGGCAACGGGCTCATCGCTGGAGGATTTAACCCGTTCCGCGCCGAACCTTCGGCCACAATCAACGTACAGGGCGTCTCCGTCTTCGCCTTCATCTACTTGGACGTCCGCTATGAGTCCGTCCTGACCGGGCAGACCGTCACGACCGATCTCGCCGAGACTTTCACGATTGACGCTTCGGCTTTCTCCAGCCCCTACCAGACGACCACGCCCCCCGTAATCGGCACCGTCATCGACGACATCGGCCTGCTGGACCCCGTGACCTGACCCCCCTTCCAATCGGGGCAAGGTTAGACCCGATGAGCTGCTCTACAACCGCATCGTTTTCCCGTGGAGACAGTTTCTCCAGCACTTGGACGTGGACTCCTGGCGCCGGAGAACCCGCCACGCTGACGGGCACGACCATCACTTCGACCCTTCGCGACTCGGCAAACAACGACTACGACATGACGGTGGTCATCGCCGCCGGAGGTCTGTCTTTCACGGCTACCTATGTCGGTGATACCTCCGACTGGGCCGTTGGCCTCGCGAGCTGGGACATCCGCTTTCAGTTCCCGGGCGGCCCCGTGACGCACTCCACCAAGTTCCGCGTGCAGATTCTCGGAACCATTACCCAGTCTTAACATGGCGACCATCACCGGCACGTTCAATTCCCTCATCGCTGGCACGATCTCTGGCAGTGTCGCGACCCCTGGCGCTACCGGCCCTGCCGGTCCTACGGGTGCCACTGGTGCCACCGGCCCTGCTGGCCCTGGCGTCCCTGCTGGCGGCACGGCTGGACAGTACCTCCAGAAGATTGACGGCGTCAACTATAACACCGACTGGGTCACGCTCAACCTCTCGGCCTACGCCCCGCTTGCCAGCCCTCTCTTCACGGGCGACCCCCGGGCGCCGACCCCGACCTTCGGGGATAATGACACGTCCATCGCGACGACCGCCTTCGTCCAGGCCGGCCTGCTCGGCGGCACGGCCAACGCCCGCAACCTCGAGGTCGAAGTCCGCAACCAGACCGGCTCGACCATCCCTGCCGGCTCCATCGTCTACATCTCCGGCGCCACGGGCAACCGTCCCCTGATCACGCTCGCCCAGGCGAACAACGACGCGAACTCCGCCCAGACTATGGGCTTCACGAAGACGAGCATCGCTAACAACGGCACGGGCTACGTCATCGTCCGCGGCGAACTCGAGAACATCGACACGTCGGCGCTGACCGAAGGCGTCCAACTCTACCTCTCCCCGACGACCGCCGGAACGTGGACGACCACGAAGCCCTCGGCCCCGCAGCACCTCGTCTATGTGGGCATCGTCGTCCGTGCTCATCCTACGCAGGGCGTCATCCTGGTCGCCGTCCAGAACGGCTACGAGCTGAACGAACTGCACGACGTCTCGATCACCTCGCCGACCAACGGTCAGGTCCTGAAGTATAACTCCTCGACGAACCTCTGGGTCAACGGGACTGACTCCTCGGGTGTGGCCTGGGGTGCCATCACCGGCACGCTGTCCAGCCAGACCGACCTCCAGACGGCGCTCGATGGCAAGTATAGCACCAGTAACCCGGCAGGATACATTACCTCGTCGGCCCTTACGCCGTACCTGACCAGCGCCACCGCGGCCTCGACCTACCAGACCATCTCAGGAATGTCGTCGTACCTGACGACCAGCGCCGCCGCATCGACCTACCTCACGCAGTCCAACGCCGCGAGCACCTACCAGACGCAGGCAGGCATGACGAACTACCTGAGCAAGGCTGGCAATCTCTCGGGTCTCGCCTCGACCTCCACTGCCCGCACGAACCTCGGCCTCGGTACGCTTTCGACGGTGAACGATGCTCCGGCCAACGGATCGCAGTACGCTCGAAAGAACAACGCATGGGAGGTCGTTTCTGGAGGTGGTGGTGCGACGTGGGGAAGCATCACCGGCACGCTCAGCTCGCAGACAGACCTCAACAGCGCTCTTGCGGCAAAGGCTAGTTTGTCTGGCGCCACATTCAGTGGAACAGTATCGGCTCCGACTCCTTCTGGTATCGCTAATGACACCGTAGTAATTAATCGTTCCTTCTCTGAGTTCAATCTAGGACTCAACTGGGCTGACCTTGTTTCGACTAGGGTTCACAATGTCATTTTCAGTTGCACAGGATCTGACCCTGAAAGCCCTGTAGAATACGAACAGACTGTTTACTTCGACTTCTGTTGCCCGGAAGGTTTTAACAATCTTTACAACCACAATGGCACATTGCCTTTCATCAATTTTCAAATTTATCTTGCTGGCGTTCAGCAGACAGCATGGACGGTCTCTTCTTCGGCCATCGCTTCGACCGGGAACTCTCGCGGCGTTACCACGAGTTTCCCTTATGGTAATAACTATGACGTTTATGTCGAAGTAGGAACTGGTGCCGGAGTGTTTCAAATAAGCCGGTTCAAGATTGGAACTTTCTCAACATGATCACCGCCATCGTCTCCTTTCTGATCGGTCTCGCCACGGGTCTGCTCGTGATGAGGAAGCATAAGGCCAAGGCCGACGCCATCGAGGCGAAGGGCCGCAGCCTGCTCGACATCCTGAAGGGTCGCTGAGTCTATGCGCCTGCTCCTGGTCATCGCCCTTGTGGCCCTGGCTGGGTGCAAGTCCAAGCCCGTGGACGAGCCGCTGCCTAAGCAGCCGGACGCCCCGACCAAGCCGGACGTCGTCGCGACCCTAGGCAAAGACCTGGACAAGACCGACCACCGCGTCGCCTCCGCCCTGGTCGCCATCGAGCGCAACGCCGACAAGCCGAAGGTCGTGGTCGCCGAGTCTCGCCTCGCTCAGTCCTATCTGCCTCAGCCCCCCGAGGCCGACGTCGCCTTCGCGATTGCCCGGGCCACAAAGGCCGACCCCGTGGACTACCAGAAGCAGATGGCCTTCGGTCGCCAACTCGCCACCGCCGTCAACAAGGCCTGGGAGAAGCTCGAAGCCCAGCAGGCCGAAGCCCTCCGCGTCTCTCAGCTGAAGGACGCCCGGATTGTGGAACTCCAGAAGGAGGTCGAGCGCGTGAAGAAGCACGCCTCATCCCAGACGTGGACGCTCGTCGGCGCCGGCCTCGCCGCCATCGGCGCCCTGTCCACGGCGTTCCTCGGCCCGCGTATCGGCATCCCGCTGCTCCTCTGCGGAGCCTTCTGCGGGTCGGTGCCCTTCATCATCGACAGCCCGTTCTTCATGCCCCTCGCGGTCGGCACGATTGCCATCGCCGCCGGCCTCGGCCTCTGGTGGCTCTGGGACAAGGTTCGCGATGCGGTGAATAAGCCCTCCCAATCTACGCACGATGAGCCGCCGCAAGCATAAGACCGCCAAGGTCGTCTGGCGCAAACTCGGCAAGGAGCGCGCGTGGGGACAGGCCACCATTGGCGAGAACCTCATCGAGATTGACCCCCGCCTAGGTGCACGCCGTCAGCTCGAGGTGCTCTGCCACGAACAGATCCACTTGACGTTCCCCTTTCTCAGCGAGGCTCAAGTCGACCGGGCAGGCAAAGACCTCGCCGCCGTGCTCTGGTCCCAGGACTACCGCCGCGTCCTCATCTCTCCCAACGCCAAGCCCCCCCGCATCTCGTGAGCGCCTCGCCCATCGACCCGGAAACCATTCCGAAGGAACTCAAGGACGGCGTCGTCGCCTCGGTCCTAGGTGGCCTCGCGATGACCGCCCGTCTCCTGCTTTCGACGGAGCCCGTCTCCTTCGGCTGGGTCGTGCGTCGTGTCCTCGCCGCCGCGATCACCGCCGCGATGGTCGGCTACGGCATCCAGGAACACATCTCCAGCCCGGGCCTTCGGATGGCCGTCGTCGGCGCGGCAGGCTACGCGGCTCCCGAGTGCCTCGACTACCTGATGCGTTACATCAAGGCCCGCGGAGAAAAGGAAGTCGCTGCCGTAACGGCTAAGGCCGCCAAACCCAATGGGAAAGCAAAAGCCAAGCCTGCCTCAAAGCGGAAGCGATAACCTCCTGCTGGCGGTCGCCCTCATCACGGGCTTCGCGGGAGTGTCTGCTTTCTCGTCGGCCTACATTGCCGGCTATGTCCTCGACACCCTGCAATCTCGGGACGCCTTGGTCATGATCGTGACGGACGCAGGCATCAAGTCGGACTCGCTCAGCGTCGAGCAGGGCCTGTCCTCCGCGACGATGGCGCTGAAGGCCGTCCGCGACCTCGGCTGGGCCTTGGCCGTGGGGTGCTTAGGGGTGGGGGTGGCGGTCTTCCTACGTTCCCGCCGTCAAAACGCCTCCTAGGGCAAGCCAGAGGGGTCTAATGCCCCTTGACGGAGGCGACCCTAGGGGCAAACTGAACTCAGTCGGAGAGGGGTACGGTCACCATGCCGGGCCTCGCAGACCCGAACCCGCTATTGAAAGGGTTGCCGTGAAGAACGGCACAGGGTTCGTTTGGAAAGGTGCTTGACGAATGCGGAACAGTTCGCCAAGGTCATTGACGCACCACCGAAACCATGAACACCGCCGAAGCCCTCATCGCCCTCCGCAACGCCTCCACTGGCCGCATTTCGTCTGACAAGATTGTCCGCCGCGCTGCCAACAAGGCTTTCAAGATCGCCGCGAAGAACCTCTGGAACGCCTGGAAGGCTGAAGGCCATCCCGAGCACGTCACCGAGGTGCTTAACGCTTACGGCATCTGCCTCGCCTAATATCCACCCACAAAACACAACCATGAAATCCCTAGTCACCCTCGCCGCCATCCTCATCTTCGGCTGGCTGGCCGTCGTCACGTTCTGTGGCCCGGAACTCTACCGCGCCATCAACGGCCCGGAGCCGGTCAAGGCCAAAGCCGTCGTCCGCCGCGTTCGCTAATCTCCCACCCACACCCAACACACCCAGAACATGAGCAGCATCGGAATGATTAAGATCAGCGAACCCGAACGCCTCCAGACGGCCAAGGACATCATCATCGAGCACCGAGCCAAGGCCGGAGCCAAGGCGTCCTACGAGCTCTACACCATCAACTACGGCTCCGGCAAGGTCCGCGTCACCCGCATCGATGCCGCACCGACCTCCGGCGACTTCGCCCCGCTGGTCGCCAAGAAGCGCATCGCTTGGCTCACCGACCACAACTCAATGGTCGTCGAGTTCCGCGGCGCCTGGAAGTCCGATGACGAGGCCAAGGTCGTCGCCTACGAGTCCCAGCAGCAGGCCGACATCAACGCTACCAAGTAATTCCCCACCATGCCCAACGCAAACCACCCCTACGTCGACTCGCTCACCTTCGCTGGCCGACCTCTCCCCCTCAAGCGACCGATGGCCGAATACGCCGCCCGTCGCCTGCAGGCCATCCTCCCGCAGATCGCCGCGCTCAACGCCGCCGGCAAGTCTCAGGCTGATGCCGCCGCCGCCCTGGACACGACCGTCTGCACCCTCCGTCAGTGGCTCGACATCACCGGAACTACGTGGGTCAACATTAACCGCCGCGGTCCTTACAAGCGGCAGAAGTAATGCGTTATCTATCCGTCTGTTCAGGCATGGAAGCCGCGTCCGTCGCTTGGCATCCGCTCGGCTGGACTCCCGTCGGCTTTTCCGAGATCGAACCCTTCCCCTGCGCTATCCTAAAACACCGCTTCCCCAACGTACCTAACTATGGCTCACTCACCGAATACCAATCCTGGCCCCTCTCAATTGGAGATGTGGACCTCCTCTGTGGGGGCACACCCTGCCAGAGCTATTCCGTCGCAGGCAAGAGGGCCGGACTCAATGACCCAAGGGGACGGCTTATGCTCTCCTTTCTTGAATTGGCTGCTAAACTCCGCCCCCGATGGGTGCTATGGGAGAACGTCCCAGGCTGCCTGTCGTCAGGTCAACCTAAAGGATCTGACTTCGGATGCTTCCTTCAAGGGCTGGTCGAACTCGGGTATGGGTTCGCCTACCGAGTGCTGGACGCTCAACACTTCGGAGTCCCCCAGCGTCGTCGTCGAGTCTTCGTTGTCGCGTGTCTTGGAGACTGGAGAGCTCCCGCCGAGGTTCTATCTCTCCGCGAAGGCCTGCGCGGGTATCTTGAGGCGAGCAACAAAAAGAGGAAAAGCTCTGCCTCCAATGTTGGAGCAAGCTTTGAAACAAGCGGCATCTGTGCCACAGGAGTGACGTCCCATTGTCTGACAAAGTCATATCACAGCAGCGAGGATGGAACTGGTCGAGGTCTTCCGATTGTCATTGATCGGGCCGCGTATAACCAAGGAGAAAACGCCCAGTACGAACCACACATCGGAGAGTCGGAAGTCATGGACAGCCTCGTCGCCCGTGGCCCTCACGCTGTTGGAGTGCCTCCACACATCGTCCAAGCCAGCGAAAAGGCTTCCGCTGGTGACCAGACTCCGCACGTTGCCTACCCAGTCGCCTTTGATACCTACAATCAAACCACATCGAAAACAACTCAGGCGGTACGTTCCGCGGCAAGCGATGTCGATCATGTTGGAGCCGTCTTTTCACCTTCGATGGCCGTCCGTCGCCTTACCCCTATAGAGTGCGAACGCCTCCAAGGCTTCCCAGACAACTGGTCGCGCATCAGCTGGAAGGGCAAGCCCGAGGAGGAGTGCCCCGACGGCCTACGCTACAAAGCCTGTGGCAACTCCATGGCCGTGCCGGTCATGCACTGGATCGGCGAACAGATCGCAGCAGTTGACGCAAAACTTCATCCCAATGCCTGACCCCTCCCACCGCCCCTACCAACCCATGCACATCATCAAACCCGACTCCATGCCACGCTTCTGGTGGCTCGTCCCCTGGTCCTACGCCCGCCAACTGCACCGCTCGGCCAACGCCCTGCGCGCCCTGGCTGACCGACTCGACGACGCCGTGACCCTGCAAAACGCCGTCATCGCCGACCAGTCCGATGAAATCGCCAATCTCCGCCGTCTTCTGGAGGAAGCCCGCAGCCGATGAGTTCATTCCGCCACCTCGACGGGATGCTCGCCCTCCTCAGCGAAATCTACCACATCAACGAGCGCATCATGACCGGGGACATCTGCTCCGCGAAGACCGCCATCGAGTCCAAGCGCATGGAGAAGCTCTTGAACCACTACCACGAAGCCCTCAGCGAAGACGGCGCCACGAAGATTAGCCTGCAAGCCTACGCCGCCGCCGGTGGCTGGGTCGGCATCACTTACTCCTACGAGGTCGACGGCTTCGAGATCGCCGGCTCCCAAGTCCCTCGCCGCGTATGAGCAAAGACTTTAAAATTTGGTGGCACAGAGAAGGAAGCGGAATGCCTCCGCTAAAGGGCGAAGAAGCATGCGAACACGTCGAACGCGTTAGCGCTATCGCCTGGGCTAACGGCTCATACAAATCGAACGAAGCGCTAGAGGACGAGAACGCCCGCCTCAAGGCCGAGGTCGAGCGCCTGAAGGAAGACAATCGCCAACTCACGAATGCCTTTGAGATTGCCGAAGGCATCATCAAGCGGATGGGAAAAGCAGCAGAGGCCGCCGCCAAGGAGGGCAAGCCGAGCGTATGAGCGACCATTCATTTATTCCCAAGGCCAATCCGAAAATCGTGCCTCCCGCTATTCCTGCGCCGCGCAAGGAGTCACTTGAGCAAGATAACGCCCGCCTCAAGGCCGAGGTCGAGCGGCTTAAAGAGGGCAACGAGTGCCTTGACCAGATGCACGAAAAGGAAATGGCAAGGTCGGCTTTCCTGTGCGAACAGGTCGAGCGGCTGACCAAGGCCGTGATGCACTCCCCTTCGGCTCAACTCAAACTCAAGGAACTTGAAGGCAAGACCACCTACGAGGAAATCAATCCAGACAACCAATGAGCGAACCAAAGCGATACCATCACTTCATCAAGTTCTACTCCAAGTCGTTTACCGATGTGACTGGTGCGAGATACTGCTATCCAGACGCTGGTATGATTGAAGACAAAGACGGCAAGTATGTCGAATACGAGGACTACGCCCGCCTCAAGTCTCTCTGCGATAACCTTGGGATGGGCGGCAAGCATACCATCACGGCAATCGACGCCGAGAACGCCCGCCTCAAGGCCGAGGTCGAGCGGCTGATTAAGGAACGTGATAAGGCTCTTACGGACTTCTGGTATATTCACGAAGGATACTTTAGATTGCAAGCAGAAGTAAATAGGCTGACCGCCTTCACCACCCGCACCATCATCCCGAACAAGGAACTGCAAGCACAGGTCGATCGGCTGACCAAGGCCGGGGATGCGATGGCTGAAATCTTTAAAAACGAAATGGATAACGAGCCAGATTGTGTTGGCTATCTGCAAGAAAAATTGGTTAACCGCTGGAACGACGCCAAGGAGGGAAAGCCCCGTGCATAAGCCCATGCGCCCTTTCTCCATCGTCGCCCTGCTGCTCCTCGGCTTCAACGCCGCCGCCGCTTCGGACGCCACTCTGCTGGAGTCCATCGCCCACGTGGAGTCCGGCATGAACCGTAAGGCCATCGGGGCCGCCGGTGAACGCGGGATGTATCAGGTCGGGCGTGAGGCTTGGAAGGACGCCGAGGAGCGTCTCAAGGCCGAGGGCCACTACCGCTTCCCGTGGTCCAAGTGGCGCGACGCTACCGCCCAGGACATGATTGCCGCCAGCCACCTCCGCTGGATCAGGTCGAACTTCAAGCGCATAGGCGTAGCCTCCCCGACCCCCGAGCAGATTGCCTTGGTCTGGAACGTGGGCTGGTCAGGCGCCGTCGACCGCAAGTTCCGCCCGAACGAATACGCCATCCGCGTTGCCAACCTTTTCCGCTTGTCCCAGCGTCAGCCACGATAAAGGGTCTTGCCGTGGCCCAACTCATCGTAGCAATCGACCCTGGCGTGAACGGCGGCATCGTCTGGTCAATCGACGGATCGGTGCAGACCGCCAAGATGCCCGGCTCTGATGTCGAGGTCTGCCAACTCCTCGCCGACCTCAGCTGCAAGGCCAAGGACGTCAGCCTCTACCTCGAAGAGCCGCCGCTGTTCGCCGGCAAGAACATCCCCGGCTCCGCCATCGGCAAACTGATGTGGAACACGGGCGTCCTCTACGGCGCCGCTGTCGCCATGGGCTGGAAGATTCACCGCATCCGTCCCGCCGTCTGGCAGAAGACGCACACCTGCGGCACGAAAGGCGACCTGACCACGACCCAGTGGAAAAACAAGCTGAAGGCCCGGGCCTGCGAACTCTTCCCCACCGTCGACGTCACCCTCTGGAACGCCGACGCCCTCCTCATCTTCGACTCCGCCACGCGCGGCGTCATCAACTAATTTCCCCAATGAAGAAAGACTCCAAACCCTCTCCCGAATACCGCATCATCGCGGACTCGTCCTACATCCTCCTGCCCGATCAGAAGGTCGCCCGACTCCTGACGCCCACCGTCCGCAACGGCGTGACCTACTACAACCTCTTCGTCCCCGGCTACACGCGGATGTCCCTCGCCGACATCGAGGCCACCATCAAGGCCGGCGAAGTCACCAAGGCCGCCACCGAGCCCACCAAATAATTCCCACCATGAGCAAACAGCCCACACCCACCACCGCCACCTCCGCGCTCGTCCAAGCCCTCGCCGCCCTGGACAACGTGAAGGCCAACAAGATCAACCCCGCCTTCAAGGCCAAGTACGTCTCCCTCGACGCGCTGCTCGACGCCATCAAGCCCGTCCTGCTCGACCACGACCTCGCCCTCATCCAGACGCTCGTCAGCCAGGACGGCAAGGTCGGTGTCTCGACCGCCTTCCTGCACTCCTCCGGCGAACGCTTCGACTTTGGCACCCTGCTCGTCAAGGCCGAGGGTCTGACCGCCCAGCAGATCGGCGGGGCCATCACCTACATCCGCCGCCAGTCCATCCAGACCGCCTGCGGCATCTCGGTCGACCTCGACGACGACGGCGCCGTGGCCTCTGGCTTCCGCGCTACGGCCTCCGCACCCGCCGCCCCTGCCTTCTCCCCCACCCCCCGCCCCCTGACCAAATGAGCGACAACTTCGACCCCTTCGACCCGGTGAACGCCGCCATGCGTCACCTGCATAACCAGAACCTCGCGTCGGCTGCCGAAGCCCGCGCCGAGAACCAAGCCAAGACCATCGCCGAGATGCGCTACGCCGGCAACGAACTCGCCCGCGTCCTCGACGACATCGCCCAGTCCTCTCAGCTCGACGCCATCGCCAAGGCCGTCTGCATCGCCACCATCGCCAAGTGGAACCGCGCCAAGACCGGGCAACTCTGATGGCTGACGTTCCCAAGGGCATCGAACGCATCGCGGCCACCGTCCGCAATCAGTATGCCCTGCTCCTCCTCCTGGACGGCTACCCTTACGTCGAACTGACCGCCCGTAAGCACGCCGACTTCCTGACCGACCTCAACGCGTGGAAGCGCAAGACCTACCCGTCGCTCATCCGCTCGCAGGTCCGCTATTTCACCCTTGCCCCTAACGGCGAGATAAAGGAACTTACCTTCACGCCCGTCCGCCAATGACCAACCGCGACAACATCCAGCGCCTCGTCGAGAAGGTCACCAGCGACCTCGCCATCGTCAAGTCGCTCGCCTCCCGGGTCGAGATGCACGTCGAAGACCTGTCGACGCTCTCCGACCTTGCTTCCGCTGCGCTCACCGAACTGAGCGTGTTCACCGATCACGTCGAGACCGCCGACGAGTCCGCCGCAGTGAAGCCCCTGCACGACCGCGTCCACGTGCTCGTCGTCCAGCTCCGTGTCCTCCGCAATACGCTCGAGGCCATGGAGAACGCCGGTGAAGCCGCCCTTGAGGACGTGCGCCGCATCTCCGCCAGCGTCGAGGAGTCAGCCCCCGAGGACGACTCCCTCTGACCTTTCCCACCAACCCAGAACACCAACACCCGATCACCATGCCCGACCTCATCACCGAACGCGTCATCTACGACGGCATCCAAGCGCTCAACCAATCCGGCGCGAAGGAACTGCTCAAGTCTCCCGCTCATTACCAGGCGTATCTCGCTCGCACCCGCGAGGACAGCAAGGCCCTCCGCGTCGGCACCGCCGTCCACAAGCTCGCCCTCGAAGGGCTCGACGCCTACAACGCCACCCACGCCATCGCCCCGGAGGTCGACAAGCGCACGAAGGAAGGCAAGGCCGAGTGGGCCGAGTTCGTCACCGCCAACGAAGGCAAGGCCATCCTGACCGCCGAGGAGGGTGCCCTCGTGGACGCCGTAGCCAACTCCGCCGCCGCCTGCATGAAGGCCAACGGCATCGTCCTCTCGAAGACCGAGGTCATGTTCACCGCCTTCATCGGCGACACGCTCGTTAAGTGCGCCATCGACGGCATATCCGACGACGGCTACATCTACGACCTTAAGACCTGCGAGGACGCCAGCCCCCACGGCTTCCTTCAGGCCGTCCGCAAATACAAGTACGCGCTCCAGGCTTACTTCTACCGCCATGCCGTCGAGTCGGCATACAAGTGCCGGGTGCTCGGCTTCCGCTTCATCGCCGTCGAAAAGGAGCCGCCCTACGCCCACGCCGTCTATGAGCTCGGGCCCGAACTGATGACCCAAGCCGCGTTCGACTTCGAGAAGGCGCTGGCCCTTTACAAGGAATGCACCGCCTCGGGACAGTGGCCTGCCTATCCGCAGCAGATCCAGACCATCGACATCGCCGCCAAGCCCACCGCCGCCACCAACATCAACTTCGCCTAATCCATGAACCCGCCCAACAACGACCGCCCCCCGCTCAAGTCCATCGAGGTGTCCGGCACCTACAAACTGAAGCTCATCAAGCCGAAGTTCGAGAAGGTGAAGCACAACGAAGACGGCACCTCCTCCGCGCGCCTCTTCTTCCTCGACGACCAGGGCAACTGCCTGAGCAAGTCCTACGGCTCCAAGTACGCCAAGCCCCTCGCGATGCTCGTCGGCAAGTTCGCCGGCAAGTTCACCGAGGAGATCCGCTTGGACGCCACCCCCGCCGAGTTCCTGCAATACATCGAACCCGCCTGCGGCAAGACCTGCCTCATCGGCGTCGAGGCCATCCCTAACGGCGAATGGAACGGCAAGCCTCAGTTCAAGTACAAGCTGACGTTCCCCAAGGGCTCCCAGAAGCCCGTCGTCAGCGAGCCCCCGCCCGAGAACCCGCCCTTCTAACCCGATGGGAACTGCCACCGAGAAAAAGGCGGCTTCGATTAATCGCTTGAAAGCCTGGGCCGCTGCCAACCCCGAAAGGGCGAGGCAGACCCAGGCTAACTGGCGCTCTAAGAATAAGGATAGTCACCGCGCCGCAGTTAAACGTTGGCGCGAGAGAAACAAGGAAAGGGCAAAGGCCGTAGATGCTGACCGGAGGAAGCGACGCTTTTTCCATCAGAGGGCCAAGGCCGCAGTATGGAGAACAAAGCAAGGGGATGTCGCCGCTCTGTCTGAGTCCATCTTCTGGCTTTGGAGAAAGCAGCGTGGCCGATGCGCTATGACCGGCAAGCGTCTCGATAGGACCGCCGAGCTAGATCACATCGTCCCCGTCTCCAAGGGTGGCAAGAACCACCCAGAAAACCTGCAATGGCTTTCTCCTGAGGTTAACCAGTGCAAGAACGATATGACCGTTGACGAGTTCATCGCTGTCTGTCGCAATGTCCTTTCCCATGCCACCCAATAACATGCCAGCCCCAACGCTCGTCTTAATTGCCGGATACGCAAGGACGGGCAAGTCCACCCTCGCCTCGGGCATACTCGAATGGGCGACCCGCCCCGCCGAACACATCAACTTCGCCGACGCCCTCAAGGAAGCCGCGAACCATTACATGGACTACCTCGGCCTCGATGGGGACTTCTTCAAGGAGGACTTCAAGGTCGATAACCGAGACTTCCTCGTCCACGCGGGAAAGTTCGCACGGCGCCTAGACCGCGACGTCTTCGCCCGTCACTTCGCCAACTGGTGCCCGGTGATGAAGCACGCCGACCAGCCCAGCCCCGAGACCGTCGTCTGCTCGGACTGGCGCTACGTCAACGAGCTGCGCGTCTGCCAGGACATCCTCTGGGAGAAAGGCTGGCGAGTCCGCACCATCTACGTCGCCACCGCCGGCGTCGGTCCGGCCAACGACGAGGAACTCGACAGCATCGCCGAAATCCGCGCGTCCCACCTGTTCGACCAGGAGTACATCTTCAAGCCGAACGCCCGTAACCAGATCATGACCGAAGGTCGCAACCTAGCCAAGTCATGGAGACTCTGAACCCCGACACCGTCGCTTGGGCCCGCAAGGTCGGCCTGTCGCCTGACCGCGTGGCCTTTCTCCTCGCCTGCCCGAAGTATACCCGCATCGGCCGGAACGACAAGGTGGTCTACACGAAGGCCGAGAACCCGAACCACCACCTCCAGAAGCTCGGCGACTGCTATTGGTTCCGCCTGCGTCGCCGTGGCAAGGACATCGTCGAGAACATCGCCACCGACCTCGAGACGGCCCGCAAGCGCCGTGACGAGATGCTGGCGGCCTTCGACTCCGGCAAGCCAATCCCTTACATCAACGCCCGATGAGCGACTGGCAACCCATCGAGACGGCCCCGAAGGATGGCTCATACATCCTAGTGTTCCATGATGGTTACATGTGGACGGTTAGTTGGTGTAAAGTTTCAGGATGGCACGATAGCAACGACCACTGGTATCGTCCTACCCATTGGATGCCCCTTCCCAACCCACCCACAAAATGAGCACCCCGACCCGCTTCGTCGCTTTCGGCGACAACCACGGCGACATGATGGACGAGAACGCCGTCGAGGCCCTCGTCGAGTTCATCAAGGACTACAAGCCGACTGTCCGCGTCCACCTCGGCGACTGCTTCGACTTCCGATCCCTGCGCCGTGGGGCTGGCAACGACGCCGAAGGGGCTGAGTCCCTCATCGCTGATGTCGAGGCCGGCGAGAACTTCCTCGAGCGCACGAAGCCGACCGTCTACCTGATGGGCAACCACGAGCACCGGGCGCTTGCCCTCCAGCACTCCTCCGGCTCCGCCCTGGTACGCGACTACTGCGCCGACCTCTACGCCCGCATCAAGACCGCCGCGAAGAGCTGCGGGGCGAAGACCATCCTCGACTACCACGCCGAGAAAGGCGTCTACCGCCTAGGCCCGGTGGCCTTCGTGCACGGCTACGCCCATGGCGTCAACGCCACTCCCGAACAGGGTCGCCACTACGCTGACCGAGGCGGCGCCCTGATCCACGGGCACACCCACACCCTAAGCCAGGTCAACCTTACGAAGGCCGAAGGCGGTGCCGCGTTCAGCGCCGGCTGTCTCTGCCAGAAGGACGCAATGGCCTACGCGTCGCACAGGCTTGCCACCTCCCGCTGGGGCTCAGGCTTCGCGGCAGGCTGGGTCGACGGCAAGGACTGGAAGGTCTGGCTTGTCCACCGCGTCGGCAGCCGATGGGTCTGGACGACCGACCTAAAGGTGTTCTCCCCGAAATCCAAATGAGGCGCTTCGACCCTCTCGCCCTCATCAAGGCGCTACGCTCCGAAGGCGACATCCCCGCCCCCAAGGGCTGGTTCACCGTCGACCAGATTCGCGAAGAGCTGCGGATGGCCCACACGCGCAACGCGTCATCCCGTGCCCTCGACCTTTACCGCCGCGGCCTGCTGGAACGCCAGCCCCATCAGTTCAAGGCTAGGACCGGGCAATGCCACATGGCCTATGTCTACCGCCCCGTCCCGCCCTACCGCACGATCGCCGAGGCCGCGACCCGAGTCTTCGAGCACCAGGAGGAAACCGTCCCCAAGGGCTGGGTTCGCATCGTCGACGTGTCCGTGAAGGTCAAACTCTCCGACGTCTCCGTCCGCTCCCGCATAGCCCGGGCAGGACTCAAGCCCCGTTACTTCAAGACGCGTCGAGGCATCATCGGCATCCATCGCAACGCCTACTACCTCGAGAGCGCCGTAATGGCTCTCTTCCGCTAAAGCACCTTGACCTCGGGCACCCACGCTCCCAAACCCAAACCTTCTTCTTCCATGACTCCTCCGAACAACGTGCCGGCGGAACGCCACCTCCTCGGCGTCCTCCTACGCGAAGCCTTCCCGCTACCGGGCGACCTCCAGCCCTCCGACTTCTTCGAGCCAGCCCATCAGGACATCGTCTCCGCGATGCTATCCCTCGGCGCCGACGGCATCATCGCCGACGAGCTGACGGTCAGCCAGCGACTCCGCGACATGGGCTCGCCTATCGACGCGGCCACCGTCTCGCTCCTGGTCAGCGATGTCGGCCAGTCCACCTACCGACCTGAGCACGCCGACCTGATCGCCGACACGGCCATCCTGCGACGTGCCCTAGATGCCGCCAAACAGGCCACCGACCCGGACACCCTCCTCGACCACTATGCCACCCTCGCCGAATCCCGCAAGGGTCGCAAGGCCAAGGCCGGAGGTCCGCAGCGGATGGACTTCGACGCCCTGCTGTCCTTCGAGCGCAAGGAAGACCCGTCCTGCATCCTAGGCTCGCACCGCTGGCTCTGCAAGGGCGGCTCGATGCTTATCGTCGGTCAGTCCGGCACGGGCAAGTCTTCCCTCATGATGCAGGCCGCCGTCCACTGGTGCCTAGGCCGTGACTTCTTCGGCATCAAGCCTGCCAAGCCCCTACGCGCCGTCGTGCTCCAGGCTGAGAATGACGCGGGCGACATCTCCGAGGCCCTTCAGGACGTCATCGCAGGAGCCTACCTCGACAGCGAGGAGAAGGCCACCCTCCGCGAGCACCTAGCCATCTTCCGCGACACCGTCAGCACCGGCACGACCTTCACCGCCGCACTTCGTCAGCTCGTCATTGACCAGCAGGCCGACATCGTCTTCGTCGACCCGCTCCTGTCCTTCGCGGGCATCGACGTCTCCGATCAGGAGCAGGCGTCCAAGTTCCTGCGCCACGACCTAGCCCCCATCCTCCTCGAGACGGGCGCCGTCCTCGTCGCCATGCACCACACCGGCAAGCCCAAGGCCGCCAGCGACAAGGAAGGCCACACCGTCGCCGACCTAGCCTACGCTGGCCTAGGCTCGTCCGAGTTCACCAACTGGTTCCGCGAGGTCGCCGTCCTCTTCCGATGCCAGGGCGAGGAGCCGATCTACAAGTTCGGCCTGACCAAGCGCCGTGGCCGTGCCGGCCTCAAGGACCACGCCAACCAGTTCAAGGGCGAGATTTACATCCGCCACGCCGCCGAGAAGGGGGTCATCCGCTGGGAATACAGCCAGCCCCCCGTCCAAAACGAGGATGAGGTCGCTCATAGGAATAGCGATTCCCGACCCGCTAAGGGGTCGCCACGCCTCTTTAATGGTCGCTGAGGGTCAACACCCGCACCCCACTATAATCCTATGAATTTCCCGACAGCCTGTCGCTTCCGTCTTTCTCGTGGACAATCCGTAGTCTCCCCTAAAGGGGAGGACAACAGACTCCTCCCCCTGCTTGGGGCAGGGGAGTCGTCTGCCTGCTCAAGCCTACCTTCCCGGAGAAGGCTAACCCTGACCGAGAATGG
>Ga0129333_10000888_pt1 | contig 26372 bp, 44 predicted proteins | sample CPB6_08_DNA_FD_94474 | JGI IMG/M metagenome (GOLD analysis project Ga0129333, IMG submission 94474) | Freshwater to marine salinity gradient microbial communities from Chesapeake Bay, USA - CPBay_Sum_0.6_0.8_DNA | ecosystem: Environmental > Aquatic > Marine > Coastal | place: USA: Chesapeake... | reverse complement strand
CCCCCCCCCCTGACGCCGCGAAAACCCGCCCCACGCCGCGAAAAACCCCGGATTTTCTCACCCTGTCCCCTTGATTTCTTGGGACTCTATGGTAGAGTATTGTCATCTGGCACAACGCCGGACAATCCATCAATGAGGTGTTACCATGCGTAACAAGAAGAATGTATGGACCGTGACGGTCCCCAAGGTCATCCCCGTCCATGTGGACAAGGGTGACAAACCCACGGTGGACGCGGCCACCGCGTCCAAAATGTTGGACGCGATTCGGCTACACGAATCGGCCGCGCAAGAGTCCCGCCGCGCGGCGATGGTAGCAGTGTACGGGGTCTATTCGACCCGCGCGTGGCTTGCCGACCCGCGCTATAAGGCGGAGGGTGACGCGGGGTTCATCCACGCGGTTTCGGACGCGATGTTCAAACCGCAGGGGCCGCGGGAAACCGCGGAGCAGTACAAGGACCGCTGGGAGGGTGCTCGGTCCAGAATCTACCAGATGAAGTCGGCGGGATTCTTGTTATCTTTCCTCGACTCCGCTGGGTGGCCGATTGAAGCGTGTCCCCGCTACGATCATCTGGCCATAATCGGTCAGATTGTGACGTCTGCCGCGATGAAGGGTGACCCGCAACTCATCGCATCCACCGCCGCCGGGTTAATTGAGGCGGTCATGTCGGGCGAAAACGATATGCGCAACCCGTCCACCCTCCGCCGGGCGGTGCAAAACATCATCAACCCGCCCACTGAAAATGAAGGTGAGGAAGAGGAAACCATGACCATGGTCATGACCCTCAAGGTACCCAAGGGTACCCCGGCTGATCGCATCAAGTCCGCCAAAAAAGCGGGACTTGCGGCGGCTCGTAAGGCGCTGAAGGGGTAATACCCCACGCGCAACAACTCCCCGGCCCGGTATGCTGCAAAGTGTACCGGGCTTTTCTCGTTTACTGGTCCAATTCGTTGGACTCACCTTTAATTATTTAACAGTCCAATAGATTGGACGGGAGAATCATCAATGAACAAATCCATCGTTCGTGCCGCCCGTGTCCGTTTCAAGGTGGCGGCTTTGTCCCGTTACGGTGCCACTGGGAGTATCGCGTCCAGCGATATCGCCCGGAAGATTGCTGTCCGTACCGGAGTTCCGGTGGCGGCGGTGACGGCGGACCGTTTCCCGCATCCGATGGATCGGATCGGGACGCGCTCACCGGGATCGTTCGATCCCCGTCCGTCGTGGCGTGTCCCGGTATCTGGTCCCGTCCAATTTGTTGGACGGTTAATCGAAGAGTAGGAATCGTGCGGCGGTGCGGTGTTCCCGTGCCGCCGCATACCCGTGTCCGTGCCTATCTCCCGGTGCATCTTTCCAATTCGTTGGACTAGGTGTACCGGGAGATGCGTATTGACGTATCAGGAAAGGAATCAATGAAAGACCAAATGTGTCGTGCAATCGTGGTCAAGTACCACCCCGGAACTCGCCGACTGTCGGCAAAGATGGCCGGGGAGAAGCAGGTTTTCTACCCGGCTATTTCAAGCGGTGGATACGAACAGATGTTCGTAAACGCCGCGCATAGGTATGCCGAGCGGCTTAATCTGCTGATCGAAACAGATGATCCGTACCACCTGAGAACTCGTCTGATAGGCGGGCAGATCATCCCCGATATGTACACTTTCGTCCTGTTCTACGAGTAGTCCGTCCTTCAATTGCTCGCTCCAATTCGTTGGACTGAGCAATTGTGGATGCGGATTGCATCATGAAAGGAATCTATGAGACAAACTAAGTGGACGCGGCAGGACTTCCGCGCCTTCGCTAAAGGCCCCGGTCCGGGCGGCGTTTCGCCCAATGTGGCGGACGTGTACTACGACCTGTTCAAGTCGGGGTATCGCGGTCCCGACTTGCCGCAGTGGGCAGAGACGGCGCTGGCTGAGTTCGTCACCCCCGACGAGTTCGGCAAGCGTATCCTGTCGAGGTACAGGCAGTGGAAGAAGGAGAAGGTCCACCGCAACTAAAAGGAATCAACACATGAGCATGAACGTACATATATTCGCATCTCGCAGTGTCATCTGCGAGAAAACCGGAGAGCGCGACACACAGGAGCAGCATTTCGATTGTTGGCAGACGCCAACATCGGATAGCTATGCCATCTACGGCAAACCTGACAGACCGGAAGAGGAACGGATCGAGGCATACCGGGAGTGGGTCCGAAACCAGCCAATCCCTAAAAAATACTCCACCGAGCATCTGGAAGAACTTGATGCGTGGGTCAAGTTCTATACCGCCAGGGGATACTCGATTCACCTTGTAGTTTGGTAGCCGTCCAACCCGTTGGACTACCGATTTAACAGTAGCCCTATCTTTCCAATTCGTTGGACTGGTAGGGCTACTTGCATTGAATGAAAGGAATAAATGAGCAGTCTAATTGATCGGACTCCCGATCACACGGTTATCAACGCCATCCATCGGCGTTTCGATCCGGACACCGCCGCCGCTATCGTTGCGGATATGTGGTGGAGTCCATTGAATAAATGCTGGTTCTTCCGCCATGCCGGGATGCTGTTCGGCGTGGAACCGGACGGCCATATCCATACCTAGGAGAATCTATGAGTCGTTTCCGCAATCCAAATAAGACCGTAGAAACGGCACTGCGCTGGACCCTATGGGGACTAGTGTATGCTGCCGTCATCGCCGCCGGATTCATGGCGGCATACGACTAGTCCAATTCGTTGGACTGAATCAATTAAAGGAGATTAAATGAAAAAGAATCTATTCAATCAAGAGACTGAGCGATACAACGAGCATGGCGTCGAGCTGGCCGAAGAAATACAAGCCGCCTTGGACCCTATATTCGACAAGTACGCACAACAGGGATTCTCAATACGGGAGACCGAGCTAGTAGCACACAACACAGTAAACGAAATATCCCTAAGCCGGATACTGTGGGGACAGCATAATCAAGATAAGGGTTAGTCCGTCCTCTCAACCCATTGTCCAATTCGTTGGACGGTGGGTTGATGGATGCGGATTCACTGCATCGTTTAATCAATAAAGGAGAATGACCGTGATAACCATAAACGGAGTAAAGCTAGAGTCCAGCAAGAAAGCCGCAATTGCGGCGGTCAAGCGGGGCGAAGACGTAAAGGGGTACTACGTCAAAAACCAAACCGACGTATACCTCTATCAGATAGTGGGGAACGATATAGTTGGAGTTATTAGGAAATCTGGGCATATATGGAAAGTAGTCCGAGATACGCGAGTGTGGCCTAATACTCAATTCGTTCCTGGAGAAATACCCTCCATTATTCCGCCTTTCGCTAGTGAAGAGGCCATGATAGCCGAGGGGTTAGCCGTCCGGAAGCAAGTAAAGGCAAAGGACGAGCATATCCCATTGGAGCGGTGGAATAGAATGATGGCAAAACACGCCGCAAAAAAAGCAAAGGAGAACAAGTAAATGTGTCTTATCATCGCGTCCCCCGGTGGCGCACCCGTGTCCGAGGATGTAATCATCCGTGGCTTTGCCGATAACCCCCAAGGTTGGGGTGTTATGTATGCCATGGATAACAACATCGAAGTAGTCCAAGGTCTTGACTTCGGAGAGTACCTCATGGCCTGCGCCGAGGCCATCAACAGCAAATGTCCCTATGTTATCCATACCAGATGGGCAACCATCGGTGAAATCAACACCGAGAATTGCCATCCGTTCCGTGTTCAGAGGGATCTGTACATGGCACACAACGGGACCGTGCGGGATATCCCTATCACCGACCGGGATATGTCCGATAGCTGGCACCTTGCCCAGCTACTCCAAAGAATTGGATATACCGGGGAGAACTTCAATGATCCCCGATATATCAAATGCCTTGAAATTATAATCGGCACCACAAACAAGGTCGTGCTGATGAATAACGAGGGCAGGATGGTCCTTGCCAATCCAATTCTTTGGACCTTAAAGGACGGACTCTTCTACAGCAATACCGAGTCCATGCTGTAGACTGAGCGGCGAGGGGTTACTGCACATTCGGTAGTAACTCCTCGCGTAAGTTTGACCGAGGACTATGAAGTACAGTATTATTCCATAAAGGAGAATCAGTAATGGATAACGAATCAATGCAGTGGCTTAAGGAAAAGCTCCCGCTTATCGAAGCGAGAGTAGCTGCAAAGGTAAAAGCATCAAAAGATGGAGGCTCATACAGATGCGCCTATCGAGTTAACGGCAGAGCCTGGGATCTGTCGCCGGAGAATTGCTGCTTCATTGGCGCAATCATCGAGCCGGAAGAATACAAACCGGAGATGGAAAACAAAGGTCCGTGGGGGATCGTAGTTTCTCGCCGGATGACCGATTGGCCTGTCGGTGTAATACAGGCGCTAGGAGAACTTCAATACATACACGATAGGCAACCCATCGAAAGTTGGAATAAAGAGTTCCAACTATGGAAAGAGAAGTATGGTCTGGCCTAACCGCTCGTCCAATCCGTTGGACTAGTCGATAAATCAAGGGAGAATTACCACAATGGAAACCATTAAGATCAGAACTAGCGAGAGAAACCTGCACGGCAAGCTCAAGATGATTGCCGTCTATATTAACGGCAAGCAGCGGTTCCGCTTGACCGTTCGCAAGGGGGTCAGCAAAGATGGACAGCACGACATCGCTGCCATCGAAGCCGCCCGAGTCACGGCAAAGCAGTGGGGACTGCTGACCGAGACAAGCAAGGGACTCGGCTACAAGGAATGGGAGTTACTGAAATTCCAGTAGTCCAATTGATTGGACGCTAGTATCAGCCGCTTGCTTGTTTATTCAATAAGCAGGCAAGCGGGTGCCGACTGGCACCAGAAAGAGAATGAATCATGCCAATCAATGATCGTGCCTGCTGCTTCTGTAATGTAGAAGAGCAGGCAGCAGGAGGTCTTAGATCTGTGTTCTCCGACCACGGCGATGCGATAATGTACAACACCGATACTGGCTATGTCCAAGTGATGTGGCTGTGTGATACGTGCAGGAGTAGGTATTATAACCACTCCGTTGATGCCGTTTGCCCAGTCTGCTCACGGCTAGTGCCTGAGCGTCGCCTCAATGAGATGTCCGTAGAAGTTGATGGATCTCATATCATGTGCGATAGCTGCGTGGATCGCTATACGTTCACTTGCTCGGATTGTTCACGGCTCGTGAACGAAGAGTATCTTTCGTTCAGGCAACACGGCAACTCTATCTGCGAACGCTGCGCCGAGGACTACTACAGGTGCGAGGACTGCGCGGATATGGTCCGCTCCGATGATGCCCGCATCGACGACGATAGCGGAGAGGCGTATTGCAGTGATTGCTACGACAACCACCATCGCTATATCCATAGCCACCGCTATACTCCGCACCCTCTATTCTTTCACGGCAGTCCTCACAAGAGGCACAATCCCAAGACAACTTATTTCGGATGCGAGTTAGAGGTCGAGGCAACTGGAAGGCTTGATGAAGTGGCTGAAGAGATTGTCGATAGCATGGGAGATAGCCATGTGTATATCAAGTCGGACGGCAGCCTGAACCACGGCTTCGAGATCGTCACTCATCCACATACCTTCGATGAAATGTGCAAGCTATGGAGAGAGCGGTGGGATGAACGAATGGGCGGGTTGAAGTCGCACGACACGACAACCTGCGGGTTCCACGTCCATGTTAGCAAGCAAACCCTCACCCCTTTACATGTCCAGAAGATCGTTGTCTTCGTCAATGCCGCCGCTAACTTCGAACTTGTGACCCATGTTGCACAGCGCAGCAGTGAACGGTGGGCTAAGATATTGGACAAGAAGATCGGACACTGCGGGTATAGTCCGGATAGATATGAAGCTGTCAATCTTACGAACGACAATACTATCGAGTTCCGAATCTTCAAGGGCAACCTCAAGACCGACAGGATACTGAAGAATCTTCAGTTCGTCCATGCAACAATCGAGTTCACTCGAACGCGCAGCTACCGCGACTTATCTGCTGATGCGTTTAAGGAATTCGTTTCCCGTAACAGAAAGCAGTATCAACAACTGCACGACTTCATCTCCACTCCTCAAGTCGGAGCCTAGTGAGGACATCAAGCGCATCCATGCGGTGCGCTTGGGCGTTCTTACCGGAACGCAGTCCAATTCGTTGGACTGACTTTAATGAATAAAGGAAAGCAAATGGAATCTCCAAACGAGAGAATCGAAGAACTGTACGCCGCGATGATGCAAGGCAAGCTATGGGCAGCATCGCTTCAGGTTGGTGATTTGTTTACGGGGTGCAGGCCGGAAGCCAACAGGCGGTACCCTGGCAGCAGAGCTAAAGCCAGTCTGTTCGTAGTTGGAGCGCTCGATGTCCTGCTCCGCACAAACATCTACGTCGAAGACAACGGGGCCATTACGAAGATCGAACGGGAGAATTAACATGAACGACATCTATGAATTTCTTTTCTGCCCTGTGCATGGAGTTTTCTCAGCGAGGAACTGGCCTACGCTTGCGCCGATCATGGCGACTGGTGTATCCTATATCCTCCTCTGCTGGAGAAAGAAGTAACCGAACCCAATCAATTAAAGGAGAATGATATGTGCCAATCTTGTGATGATGTCAACAACCTGAACATTTTCGCTCAGGAGAATCGGTACGAATACGAATGCGACTGCTGCCACGCGACCGTGCTGGTCGATAATATGTGGAGCAAGTTCACGGTCAATGGCGACTACGGTGATGCGGTAATGCCTGACCCGATAAACGGAGAACTGATTAAAGTTCACCAGCTATGCCGCGATTGCTATAACAAGTATCACCATGATGAAATCCGGCATACCTGTCCGATCTGTGACAATACCAGAATAATTCGGTACTTAAATATAATGGAGTACCCAATCTATTACAGAGACGGCAGCAATATCGGTTGCGATAGCTGCGTAGTGAGGTATACGTTCTATTGCGACAGTTGCGACGAGCGTAATCCTCTTTGGCGGGATGATAGGTACAGTGCTGCCAACGGGAATACAATATGCGAAGAGTGCTATCAGAATAACTACTTCAGTTGCGATCTGTGTAGTGCAATTTATCACACCGACCACATGAGCGAAGATGACAACGGATGTATCTGCTCCTATTGCCACGACAGTGGCGCAAAGTTGATTCACGAATACAGCTACAAGCCTGCCCCGCAGTTTTACGGACTAAAGGATGGCTCCGACCGACGGAAGAAAATCTTCTACGGCTGTGAACTGGAGGTCTATGTCAAGTCAAACAGCGGAGTAGAAGAAAAAGCCGAGGAGATTCTTGATCGGCTAAACAGTGATGCAGAGAGAGTCTATCTCAAGAAGGACAGCAGCATCGGTCGAGGCTTCGAGATAGTAACCCACCCTCACACTTGGGACGAGATCAAGAAACTTTGGCTTGAGAACTGGGATGAGAAGATCCGCAGCATCTCTTCCCATAACTCTGGAACCTGCGGGTTCCACGTCCATGTTTCTCGCAGGCCGCTGACCAAGATGCACATTCAAAAGATGATCGTCTTTGTGAATGCAGCGGAGAACGCAAACCTAATCAAGACGGTAGCGCAGCGAGACTGCTCCGAATGGGGCAAGCTCAAAGACTATAAGAAGATTGGGCACTGCGAGTTCGGTGAAGAGCGGTACGAAGCAATCAATTTATTGAACGCGAATACAATCGAGTTCCGAATCTTCCGTGGCAACCTCCGCAAAGACCGGATCATGAAGAACTTGGAGTTCGTTAAGGCGACGATTGACTTCACCCGTGACAGGTCGTATCGAGATCTGTCGTCCGACTCGTTTCTCAAGTTCGTGCGCAACAACAGGAAAGAATTCACCAACCTCCATAACTATCTGGAGAACGTCAGCTTCTTTCCTGATCCTGCCTATGCTGGCGATACCAACAACGACCGATAACCAATCAACTAATCAAGGAGAATAATCAATCATGTGCTTAATCATTGCTTCCCCCGAAGGTAAGGTTCCCACTTGCGGAGTCATCGAACAAGGATGGAGAGATAACTCTGATGGCTGGGGTCTTATGCACTCCAATGGCTCGGAGATCATCATCAATAAGGGTCTTCGGTTTGACAACCTGAAGCCTCTGCTCGAAGAGATCAACGGCAGTCCGTATGTCTTGCACTATCGTTGGGCTACGCACGGCACCAAGAACATCGACAACTGCCATCCGTTCCGTATTACCAAGCAGTTGTATATGGCCCATAACGGCATCATTCAGATCGAGTGCGATAACAAATTGATGTCCGATACGTGGCACTTTGCCAAGAGACTCCGCGAGATCGGCATTGACAGCGATGCGGTCAAAGACAAGGAGGTTATCACCATGATCGAGGAGTATATCGGTAAGGGCAATAAGCTGGCGTTCTTAGATAGCAAGGGTAATATCTCTTTCGCCAACGAGAACAGTGGTATGTGGCAGGAAGGAGTGTGGTTCAGCAACGGTAACTCTTTCTTCAATAACGACTGGGGCTGGCAGTCGTACTACAGCAGACGGTATGGCAAGCGTAGCTTTAGCTACTCCCGAACTAACAGTACGAGCTACGCCAACGAGGTAGCGTCCAAGATCGACCAGAGCATTAGCACTGGCACGATCCGCAACGACGAGCAGTTCTACGCGGAAGGCTCCGATCTCTGGGACAACTGTGAGTATTGCAATACGTTGGACTGGTTGGAAGAAGCCGCCGAGTGTGACGGTATGCTTCTGTGCCGTCCCTGTCGGAAGGTGTTAAGCAAGCTGTACGCCGATGAGATGGAAGAAGAAGTCACTGCCTCGCTTCAGGGGATCAATGCCGGGGTCTTCTATGATAGCAACCGTGTTCCGTATTCCTGGGATGACATCGACGAGAAGATCGAACAGGTTCGCAACGCTCGTGACTATCGCCATAACTCTTAATCAATAAAGGAGAACGACAATGACAGAGAAACAATTCTTTGAGCAGTGGAATCGGATCTACGCCGCCGGGGATATTGATATCCCCGAGCGGCTTGACTGGCGGGAGGTACGCTACATGTTGGCGTACCTTGACCGAGACGAGATGAAAGCCAAGCTGGACGAGGCAAAGAGCCGACCGCTTGCTTTCGTTACATGGTGCGCCGAGAATTACTGGTCACTTAACTCTGACTTCTGGAAAGCGCAGAACAAAATGTTGGAAGAGCTTTACCAGATGGCCGCAACCAAACTCATCAACTAGGAGATAATCATGGCAACTATCATCGGACCAAGACCAAGCCTTACGCATATCGACCTGTCCATCGACAACGGTACGAGGAATCACCAGATTGAAATAGCACTCGGAACCTGGCGCCATTTTGTCCAAAAATATTTATTCATAGACAAGCAAAACAAGAAAAGACTAATCATGTATTCAAGCTTGTACACCGAACACAATAGGACGGCAAGCGTAATTAGTGGCATAGATATCAATGGGCCAGCCGTTCTGCTTACCGTAGACGAAACCGAAGACGAACTGAGGGGATTGTAATGTATGGCCTGTTTGATATCAGCAGCAACCCACATCCATCAGCACATCGAATTGCCAGACCAAGGCTCTCTAAGAACAGAAATAATACAGTTCTGTATTGGCGGTACGAGCATTTCAAGGTCTGGATTCTATGACGACGCGGGGAGATTCCGAATCATCTTCCACGTTCCCTCCAACCTAAACCCATACGTTTGCGTTAACGATCCGGCAACCAAATTATTGCAGTTCACAGTACGAGGCCGCGCCGTGCTCTTAACGCCGCAAGAAACAATCGAGGAGTTGCAGCGACAAACATAAACAAACACAACCGACCAACGCAAGGAGAATAAATACATGATGATCGCTCCAGAGACGTACTCATGCGGGTCGAAGCAATGCCCGCATCCTGGGCGAATCATATTCAAGGGGAGGCCGTATGCTTTTTCTAGCAGACGGCCTCGCAAGTTTTACCACCCTGAATGTGAGCCGACCAAACAACCCAAACAAATCAAACCAGTAAAGGAAATATCAATGAGTCCAGTTAATCAGAACAAGATCGAGCGAGTTGCCGAACTGCTTGAGCTTATTCAAGAAGACGCTCCCCTTAACCGGGACGAGGTGCGCCAGATAGTCAACGAGATGATTGAGCAGAGAGAGGTAGGCAAACGCATCCTTGTCGATGTTCCCGGCCTACCTACATACGACGCCGGTGAGCAGCACTTCCTGTTTGAAGTATTACTGTATCGCATGGCAGCAAGAGAAGATCTGTATCTGTACGGTCCATCCGGCACAGGCAAGACGCAGGCTATTATCAATGCGGCCAAGGCGTTAGACTTGCCGTTCGCCATTCTCAGCCTTAGTCCTCAGTCTCCTCCGTCACGCATCGAGGGGTTCATTGACGCCCACGGTAGATTCACTAGCCCTGAGTTCTACAAGTTGTATACCAGCGGCGGCGTCATGATCTTCGATGAGCTTGACTTCGGTGGCGACAACTTCATGAACACGCTTAACTCCGCTGTGTCCAACGGGTTCGCGTCTTTCCCCAACGGAACAGCGCAGCGCTCTCCGGACTTCGTGCTGTGCGGCACTGGCAATACCGATATGCGTGGTGGCAATCACCTGTATCCCAACCGCAAACAGCTATGCACTTCGGTTGTCTCAAGACTCCGTTTGATCGAGTGGCCTCCCGATATCTACCTGGAAAGGTCGGTGGCAGACAAGATCGCTGGCGATAAGGGAGTCGCATGGTGCAAGTGGATTCAAGCCGTTCGCTCGTTTATCCATGACCCGCAGAGCGGTGTGCGTGGTGCTGTCTACGCTGACTTCAGGGCCATCATCTCTGGCTGTAAGGACATCGTTCGCCAGCCAAGCTGGCTCACGGTGGAGTCAATGAGCGAGGAGCTAGTATTTAAGCACTTGCCAGCCGACCAGAAAAGCCGCATACTATACGCCAACCCCGCACCGAAAGGATTGTTTAATGAATAAAGCACACTATCGAATCGAGGACTGGATGGAAGTCAGGCGCATCCTGCGCCAGCCTCTTCCTAAAATGTACAGCTACAAGTCATACAAGCCAGCCAGTTCATATATGCTTGGCAGCAAGAGTTGGGACCTTGGCTGTGGCTGGAACGGCGCTCTTGCTATGGCTCAAGATGCAGGCTGGCCGGAAGGAGCAGCAAGTATCAAGTCTTTAGCAGACAAGTACATCGACAAGATATCCAATTCCGTATACGTCAAGCAGTACGTCTATGACGTACAGGGATTGTCTTTCGATGTGGGAATGCTAATGCAAGGAGAGCCAGAACACTGGATTAGAACAGAAGATACTGACGAGATCGACAGAAAGCACGGCAAGTTGTATTCGGTTATGATAAACACCGCAGCATCCAGTAGTATGAATGCGGACGTGATTATGCGCCGAGGCGCTGCCGCTGCATCAATCGTATCACTGCTTGAGAGTGTTGGTATGAGTACCTCTCTCGACGTCACAAACCAAGTGATCGGACAGAAGTCAACTCACACACTCAGGATAGACATATCCCTCAAGAAACACGGTGAACCATTGGACATGGACAGACTAGCATTGATCGCAGTACATCCCGCTGGACTGAGACGCATCATGTTCAAGATCAAGGAGACAATCACAACAGAGGAGGAGCGAAAGGCTATCGTCATATATTGCAAGGCAAGATCTTACGGCACTCCAACAGATATACCAGAGTCTGAACTTACTGGCATTGATATATACAGCCCTGCCCTAGTTAGAAGCAGGCCGCATCCGTTTGGCAGCGACTTATCCACGGAAGAGTGGATTAAATCTCAACTGCAAAAGCTAGGAGTTGTTGGTGAATAGCGAAAAACTACAGAGCCTACTACTGAATCTTCAGTTCAGGCCGATCAGCGAATTCCCCTGGAGGGCGGACCACTCCGCCCCCGCTGGGGTGGTGTTGCTTTATCCAGGCGGAAGGGTTATACTTGTTGGACACGATATCCAGGGGACGACATCGGCTCACTTCGTCGGTGGCAATCCCTGGATCGACGAATTCAACCAGAATCCAGGCATCAAGTGGGCCTGGATCTTTAACGAATAAAGGAGAACAGAACAATGATATACGCGAAGGCGTCTAAGAATATACTCAAGTCGCTGGAGGAACTCGTTCCGCTTGGACCAGCGAACCCTTGGAGACAGGTTGAGGACGAATTAAAAGCGTCCCTAATGGGCGACGTCGAAAACCTCAAGGTGATTGCTCAGATGGCAGACGGCGTGATTGTTAGCATGGTAATCGCTCAGGCTGCCATGGATGCAGAGAACAAGGGCAGCAGCAAGAGCCAGGAAGAGATCGCCAAAGAGTCCAGCATGGCGATGATGGACGTGGTTTCTACTGTCCTTCTCCGGGCTTTTGCCCTCGGAGTTCACTGTCAGAAGTCAGTCTCTGAAGTCGAGCTTCTGGAGTCTCTGGTTGGGACTGAGTAATTCCCGACCCACCGAACCGTTTCATGGAGGCGAGTGTGGCTACAAGCTTTTCGAGTTGCCGCACTCGCTCTTCCAATCTGGTCAACCTGTCAACCGACAGGGGCTTCATTCCTGTCCTCAATTGTTCCTGCGTGATTAACCGATAAACGTGGGACGGATTGCAGGGAACTCGCTCGACAATTTGAGGGGAGGTAAACCCCTTCTGTAAGAGTTCCCGAACAAGCAATCTATTTTCGCCTTCTTTCATGCTTCCTCAACTTTGGGGTTGCAAACCCTTCAACGCTATAGTAGCATCAACCTATCGCGGTTGCGATAGCCAAACACAAGGAGAACAAAATGTCTATCAAATTCACCACCTCTACCAAAGCCGAACGCGGAACGGAGTTCCTCGTTGACATCAGCGATATCGCTGTCGATCATGGCACGAACAATCGTTTCACGAAGAGTGACATCGGCGTACTGGTGCAGTCGATCAGCCAGTACGGTCAGCTCGAAGCGGTCGGTGCCGTTCGCGTTAAGCCGGGGAATAATCTTCGCCTGGCCTATGGGTTCGGTCGGTATGAGGCCATCAAACAGATCAACGAATCGCTTCCCGAAGATCAGCGGATGAAGATCAAGGTCGTGGTGTTCGACGGAAACGACCGTGATGTTTTCTTCCGCAACCTCGCCGAGAACGCCCACCGGAACGCCCTGTCTCACATGGACTACTCGCTAGCGATTCGCAAAATGAGCGAGTCTTTCGGGCAGTCCGATTCGCAGATCGCCACCTTCTTCGGTCGGACTGGCGGTTGGGTTTCGCAGCACCGCTCTCTCCTGAGTCTTGATTATACAATCCAGGAGAAAGTGCACAGCGGCGAGATCACTTTCACAGATGCTCTTGCTCTCGCCAAGATGACTGCCGACAAGCAGAAGGAGGTCATCAACGAAATCAATAGCACCCCTGAGACTCCTGTCGAACAGCCCGAAGAAAAGAAGGCTGATGCGCCGCCTGCTCCCGCCGAAGAGACCCCCAAGAAGAAGAGCAAGAAGGTAAAGGAAATCATTCGCAAGATGTCCGATGCCAAGCCCAACAACAAGCGCTCTTGGAATGAGATGTACAGCTTCTTCGAAGTGATGGTTGGCTCCCCGGCTATCAGCGATGATCTTCAGAAAGTTGCCAGCGTTATGATGTCGATTATGAGCGGCGCGATTAACGATGACAGCGATGCTGTCGATGCTCTTGAGTCGCTCATCTCTGGGAGCAAGCAATAATGCAGGTCGCAATCGGACTCACCATCATCGGCATCATGTTCGCTACCTACAAAGTGCGGAAGAATGGACTCTCAACTATCGAGCGCAGAGTCGCTCGGTGGTTGCTGGCCGACGCAAGATCGTGGGACGCCAAGGCTAACGCCAAGGCATCTGCGGTCAAAGAACTGGAACAGGTAGCCTAATGAAGCAGGTCACCATCGCAATCAATAAATGCTTTCGCTGTCCGCACAACGGGGAGACTTATATCCTTGCGCCAAACAGCGATACCCAATTCCTGAATGAGTGCGGCCTTAACGGTCGCCTCATTCAGTCAATTGACGAAGAATACGGGGCGTTCCCTGAGTGGTGCCCCCTTCCTGATGTAAAAGAATAAGGAGCATTATGTTTTTCTCTGAACAAACCGACAAGCTCATGCCAGCAGTGATTAAGGCATGGGCAGGCATCGAGGCAGCGGTAAAGAACGCCACGAACCCGCACCTCAAGAATCACTACGCCGACCTCGCCTCTTTGATGGATGCGATCAAGCCGTCGATGATTGAGAACGGGCTTGCTGTGTTTCAGCCTGTCGCCCCAGTCGAAGGCGATATGCCGGGGGCTGCGGTCGAGACGTACATCATTCACAGCTCCGGCCAGTGGATGATGTCGCAGTTCGCCATGCGGTCTAATGACAGCAAGCCGCAGGCTATTGGCGCGACGATCACCTATCTTCGTCGCTATGCCCTCGGCGCTATGCTTGGCATGGTGTCGGAAGTGGATGACGACGGTAACGCTGGCAGCGGTGTAACCCAACCTCGCCAACAGCCGCAGCGTCAGGCCGCTCCCTCTCGCCAGACCAAGGCCACTCCCGTCGTCGAGCCTCAGTCACAGACCGAAACCAAGACTCCTAATGCCACAGAGGAGGCCAAGGCTTTACGGAATAAACTGATGGAGCTGACCGGAGCCGACATCAATACCGTGAAGCAATACTTCAAGGGGCTGTGGCCTAACGGTTCGCCCAAGGAATCGGCTGAGTACATCAAGCCGCTGACGGACATCATCGCCTACGTCTCTCGCGGAGAGCAGGAGAAGGAGTCCTTCAAGGCTGACCCTGTGAAGTTCGGGGATCTTTGGACGAAGAAGAACGCACCTCAAGTCGAAGCCCAGACTCCTGCGAACGTGAGCATTGAAGAACTGGCTAACGTCGCGGCCAAGGCTAACAATCTCCAGAACGGCATGGTTCTCATGAAGACCCTCGACAGGATGTTCGACATGAAGGATTATCATACTGGGGACTCGATGATTAGATTCCTCAATGAGTACGCGACCAACCCCGCGATCTTCGATGAGGCTCGGGCTGCGGCTGAACTCGGCATCTCGCTCGACGACATGATGAACAGCCGTGGCAATTAGCTTCGATCAAGCTACGCATACCTATAGAGTCGGCGGACTTGTGAAGCCATCGGTAACGCAAGTCCTCGACGCTATGGGTTACGTTAGTCCGTTCTGTAAGTCTACAGCGGCAGCATCGGTAGGGAGAGAGGTCCACTCCCTACTGGAACACAAAGACAAGGGCGTACTAATTGAAGGCGGGTTCGAAGAAGCCATCTCGACGTATCTAAAGCAGTACAACAACTACCTTCGAGATGTTCAGCCGACCTTCACGGACATCGAAATTCTCATGTACGACGAGTGTCTGGAAGTCTGTGGCACGGTTGACAGGGCTGGTATTGAACCCGACTTCATCATGGACATCAAGACCGGATCAAGCGTACCTGAGTCTGCCCGACTACAGACCGCAGCTTATGCCATGATGCGGTTTCCGCTAACATATGAGACAGTAAAGCGCTACTGCCTCCACATTAACCCCGGTCGTAAGAACTACAAGATCAAGTCTTACGACGATCCACGCGACTTCATCGAATGGGAGAACACATGCAGGACATACTGGAAAAATCTGGAATCAATGAGGTACTAGTTCCGCAGATCGACATGCCGGATATCGAAGAGGACATGAAAGAGGTTGAGTCTATCGCCTGCCTCGACTTCGAGATCACCGATAATGATAAGAGCGAGATGGCTATCTCGATCATCCGTAAGGCAGATAGCTACATTAACCGCATCGACAGCAAGTTCTCCTCTATCAAGGAGCCGCTGAACACTGCCGTCAAATCCCTAAACGCGCTAATCAAAGAGCTAAAGGAACCTGCGGAGATTACGAAGGCTAATCTACGCAAGCGCTGCCTGGAATGGAAGCTGGCCGAGCATAAACGAATTACAGAAGAGCAGGCTCGGGAGCTTGAAGAGTTCAAGAAGGCGCAGGCTGAATGGACTCCGCTCGACGACGCCCCTGAACCCCAGCTTCCCGTGATCCAGAAGCCGACTCTTAAATCGTCAGCGGGCACTCGCAAGTCTCCGTGGAAGGCACGGATCACTGACATGGATAAGCTGTGGGAAGCCGCCATCAAAGACCCTCGCTACCGGAAATATTTCATCCCCGACCAGAAGGCGCTCGACGCCAAGGCTCATAGTATGGGAGCCATGCTGTCTATCCCCGGTGTTGAATCCTATCAGGAACAGAGCCTCGTAATCCGATGAACCTACGTCCATACCAACTCGAAGATCTAATCAAATGCCAGCGAGATGTCATGGCTGGCAAGAATAGAAACCTGATTGTCTGGGCTACTGGCCTCGGCAAGACGGTGCTAATGGCGCACATCGTCGGTAAGCTGCGAAAGAAGCGCGCCTTAATCATCGTAAATCGGGAAGAGTTGGTATGGCAAACGGTTGACAAGATCAAGGCGTCCTATCCAAATCTCAACGTGAGCGTAGAGAAGGCAGAGTATCGCTCGACTCCTGAATCTGAAGTCGTTGTTGCAAGTATCCAGACTATCGGATCAACCAGGGAAGAAGCGGACGGGACGCCCATCTTTAGTGACCGCATAAAGACAATCGACCCGAATACGTTTGATGTTGTGATCGTAGATGAAACACACCGCGCTTCCGCCGACAGCTATCGGAACGTGCTGAAATACTTCGGCGTCTACCTAAGTAATGAGAACTATAACGACAATTCCAAGGTATTGTTCGGCTTGACGGCAACTCCAAACCGAGCAGACAATAAAGGGCTTGATGAATTCTATGACAGCATCACGGCCAACCGAGACATTCGATGGGGTATTCAGAACAAATACCTCACCGACATCGAGGCATATAGAGTAGAAACGCGAGTCGATATCTCTGACGTAAAGATTACGGCTGGCGACTTCAATCACAGGCAACTAGAAAAGAAGATCAACATCCCGGCTAGGAATGAATTAGTCGTAAAGAAATACATCGAGATCACCGGAGGGAAGAAGGCTTTGTTCTTTACCCTCGACATTCAACACGCAGAAGATCTGGCGGCGGAACTAAACAAGCAAGGAGTTAGTGCTCTTCCTATTTCTTCAAGGACTCCAGACGCAAGACGCAAAGAGATATTCGCCATGCACAAGAGCGGGGAGATAACAGCTTTAACTGGAGCAAATATATTCCTTGAAGGATACGATGACCCAACCATTGAGGTCGGCTGCATGGTCCGTCCATTCCGATCTGGGTTGATCTATCGCCAAGCAGTCGGACGAGTACTGCGCCCCTGTCCTGCACCTGAGTCTCTCAAAGCTATACTTGCAGCAGGCAAACAACCAGACTGGGTGAAGGAAGCAGCCATCATTATTGACTTCGTTGACGTATCATCCAGGCATACACTCATCACCGTGCCTACCCTTTTCGGATTAAGTCCTAAGGTAGATATCAAGGGCAAGCGAGTCGAGGATTTCACAAAGAACCTGGAAGATTTAATGGATAAACTTCCAGAGAAACTAAAGAAGAAGACGAAGCTCGAAGAGGTAGAAGATCCATCGGTACTCACTGGAATCGTAGAAAGGGTCAGCCTTGTATCTATTCCAGAAACTCCGGGTGAAATCTCTAAACATTCCAGCATGTCATGGATCAAGAAGGATGACACGTACATTCTAAACATGCCAACCAGGACAATGACAGTAAGGCAGAATTCAAACGGAGGATACGATGTAAAGATATCTATGAACGGAGTTAGTTCTTTCGCGGGTGCGGCACCTACGCTAGAAGATGCCATCAGTAGAGCAGAGAGGAGAATGACAGCCGAAGAGAAGAAGGCAGGCGACAGTAGCGCCGCCTGGAGAAGCAACCCTATCTCCGATAAGCAGATCTCCCTGCTTGCCAAGATAGATAGAAGTGGCGTAGCAAAGATGAATGGCGATATAAATAAATACAAGGCTACCTTGCGACATTCAATGAACGCAGGTCAAGCTCAAGCACTCATTTCTTCACTACTGGCTAAGAGGTTATAACCATGACTTGTAAAGATTGCGGCCTGGAGTTTGCTCCCGCCCCCAAGAAACCTGGATTTATCAACCAATGCGAGGACTGTGCCGAGGATGTTCCCACCTACAAGGCTGAGCAAGGGACTGACGATTCGGGAATAGTGGAAACAGTCACAAAGAAGGGTCGAATGGAAAGCGTAAGCAAACTATTCGGAGATTAGCATGATTATTTTCGCCTCACTTGCTTCCATAATTGCTGGCTACCTGCTTGGCAGGTGGTATGAAAAGATGCTCTGGATCTATTACGACAGAGTGATTATGTCAGACGGCGTAGCCCACAGATGGGACTACAAAAGCAGCAAATGGAAGCCACTGTGAGGATTGACTCAAGCCCGATCTTGGGTTAAACTTATCTATCAACTTCGGTCCCATAGCTCAATCGGTTAGAGCGACGGCCTCATAAGCCGTGGGTTCCAGGTTCAAGTCCTGGTGGGACCACCAGTTCAAGCTCCCGTAGCTCAGCCGGATAGAGCATCAGCCTTCTAAGCTGAGGGTCATAGGTTCAAATCCTATCGGGAGTACCAACATTGGCGAGTAGTTCAACGGTAGAACACGGGACTTTGACTCCCGGTATGGAGGTTCGATTCCTCCCTCGCCAGCCAAACCAAGGAGAACGAGAATGAAAATCACCGGAGACATCTGGCCCATTAAGATCACCGAGCCTGACCCTGGATCAATTAAGGGCCAGCATGAGGGCATGGTCACGTCCATCGAGAAGCGCGGAAAGCTAAAGGTCCAGATAAAGAAGTCGGAACTTATCTATTTACTAACGACCTTCGACTCTCATCTTTCCGATAAATTCATGGAGGCTGTTCGCGGTTGCGATTATCCCGAGCTTGAGAACGACCTCGAATATAGCGATATCGACGTGGAGGTGACCAATGCCTAAGCGAAATGCAAACCGCTCTAAGTACCGTGGTACTGATATCTGGCTTGAGAAGGACAAGCCTGAGGAGAAGGCGGCAAAGGTAATTGTTCCGCCTGGGGTCAAGGTTCAGCGCATCCCCGGCATTAGCCGTGAAGAATATTTTGGCGGCGCTAATTACTATTACCGTAAGACCCAGAGAATGTTTTAACGGATAAAGGAGATATCATGTTCTTCTCTGAGTTGAGCGATAGTCAGCTAATCCTTAAAACTAAATTACGGAAGTCGCAAGAAGAAATTACACGGCTACAACAGGCATACTCTGCCTCGGTACAAGAAGTCGCCGCAAAAAGCCGCGAACTTCACGAAACCGGACGCCGGATATCCAATCAGCGTAAAGAACTTGCGCGATTCGAAAAAAGAGTCCGCGAACTCGAAGCCGAGATCGAGGTGCGCGACAACTCTGCCAACGAGACGCTGCGGATTCTGCGCGAGGCCCTGACGGATCGCGGGTTTCACAGTGAGATGGAGGCGGCAACGGCGGCGGCGAAGGAGATCGCGGAACTACGGCAGGGTATCGAATCTGCCAATGGCGCGGCGGCTCACTACCTGTCGAAGATCACCGAGGCGCAGAAAGGCCTCGACGCCCGCGACAGCCGCATGAAGGCGCTGGGGGCGGCGGAAGAGTTGAGGCGGCTGGCGGCGGAAGACTGTGACACGGTTTTTCCGGGCGACCTGCCGCACATAACGCAGGAAGGCTTGTTAGAACGCGCCGCCGAACTCGAAGCGGCTGGGGAGGGAGAGGGGAATGGCAACTGAACGCGACATGTTGAGCAGGCTGCATTTGATGGCCGATCACGACCCGAAGTGGGATTTGTCGGATAACGACTGTGCGGCGATCAAGTACGCGCTGACCGAACTCGCCGAACTCCGCGCCAAGCTGGCAGCGGCGGAGGAGGAAAAATCCAGCCTTCGCGCCAGCGTCATCTGCGCGATGAATGACATTCAGCACGGATTGCCCGCCACCGGCCACGCGAAACTGACGTTGCTGCTAGACGGGATCATGCGTTCGCCGGGGAATCTTGCCGAGCGATTGCAGGCTCAACTCTCCGCCGCGACCGAGCGGGCGGATCGGCTGAAAGCCCGCGCCGAACGCGCCGAGCACATCTCCGACGAATGCGCCAACCAGAACGCGGCGCTGCGGGCGGCGCTGGGAAAAATTGCTGGCCCTCCCATCGAGCCAGACCTCGACGGGCTGATTAAGGATGCGACATGCACATAAGAACTAACGTGGCTATATACCCCGTCTCTGACTTACAGATCGAAGATAACCAGTCTAAGATGGATGAGTTACTGAAGAAATTGCAGTTGCTTTCTCCGTCTATTAAGACTAAAATCATAACCTCAGCCTATAGAAAGGCGGCGCTAAATGAACCGAGTGGTCCAGCGGAAGTACAGGATAGAAGGCGGGAAGACCATCTGCTACACCGTGGAGAACGAAAGCTATGAAGATGAGTACGGTATCTACCGAATAGACTACGTTCCCTATCGAACAGACGATAAAGAAAAGAAGCGAATAACCCCTGCGACCATGGCCTTGTCTCAAATGGAAGCCGAGGGCATGATTAACTTTGGCTCTTGGGTGATGTGCAAGTGCTGCGGCCAGTCATATTTCCAGAGCGAAGACCTCCCAACGGAGCCACCGTTGGAATCTAGCGGCCAACCTGCGTAACGGTTGGACTTTATCCAAGGGAAGGAAGCCCCGGCTGGAGCAATCTGGCCGGGGTTAAGTTAATGCACAGGATTTCTAATAAATTCATAGTCATTTATGAGGACTATATGCAGATAACTAACGACATCGGATGTGCTGCAATCATAGCCCTGATCGAACGGTTGTCCTTGCACAATACCAATATTCCAGACTCATGGGTAAAGATCAACGCCAAGCACATCGAAGAGATGACTTGCGGAGTAGTCGCATACAGAACCGTGTCCAAGAAGATCGGAACACTGAAAGACATGGGCATACTGGAGATCTCTCTCGATAAAAACAACTGGCCTTCGTACCGGCTTAACGCCAACGAACTAGCTAATAGAATCGGAAAATCACACACCCCCTCTACGCCAGCAGCGTATACCCCCTCTACGCTGGCAGCGTATACCTCTACGCCAGCAGCGTATACCCTCTACGCTGGCAGCGTAGACATAAAAGATATATATAAGAATACTAGAGAAACAATACAGACTACCGACTTAATTGAGAAAGAAAAATCAAATAAGGAAGAAGACGTGAACCCAGAAGTAAGAACTCTACTAAAGGCATACGACAAGATTCCCAAGAACAAGCGAGACCGTTTCTGTCGTGGAAGCATTAACTCACTCTACAAGAACTACGGCGATGCTCTTGAAAGAATCGCTTCGGAGTACGGAGTAGACAACTGCCTACTTGCCATGGACAGATTCAAGCAAGACGAATACTGGGCAGAGAAGGGATTTCCTCTTCGTGGATTCCTGAAGCAGATCGAAAATTATCTGGAAAACGCAAGCGAAGAATGCGGGGGGTATGAAGGGGTAGGGAAGAAGGAAAAAACCGCACCACGCCCCGAATCCGCTCAAGCAGAGGCAATCCAGGTTTCTATCCAGCAGCCAGCTTCCGAGTCAAGCGACAGGGAATTTCTCAGAAAGAAAGTTCGCAGGGCTGACGTGGTGATGAATATGCTGAAACAGGTCTCTCCGGGTGAGCTTGAAGAGTTCAGGAAAGAAACCATCTCCCTCGATGCGGTAACCCCGGAGCGAATCGAGCATTGGTATCGAATCGCTTCTGCGAAATGGAAAGAGATTCGCGGTTCCTATGAGCCGACCGGAGGGACGACGCCGCTGTGTTAGACACGCAGTACATCAAAGAGTCGATCACCCTGTCTGATGTGGTGAAGGATTACGTCGAACTAAAGCGGAGCGGTTCTTCGAAGACTAGGTGGATTGGTCTGTGTCCGTTCCACCAGGAGAAGACGGCATCGTTTTGTGTGAGCGATGACCGTGGTTTTTACAAGTGCTTTGGCTGCGGAGAGTCTGGCGATGTGCTGTCTTTCTTGCAGAAAATAAATGGGGTTGACTTCAAGGAAGCAATCAGGCATTGTAAGCAGATAGCTGGGATCAAGGACGAGTACATGACGCCAGAGCAGCGTCGAATGTACGAGGAAATGACAAAGCGTAAGGCGGCTGAAGTGGCGGCTTTCCGGAAATGGAAGAAGCAGTTGTCGGATAGCCTGATCTGCTATACGAACTCGATGTGGCGGCGGTACAGGGAAGCTCGGAGGGCTGGTGAAGAAGGGGATAGCTTCTACTCTGAGGCGACAGCTAAAGAGAAAGCTCTCAACGACTTAGAGGGCATGCCGGAAAAGGAACTCATGGAATATTACAAGACACAGCGATCATGGGTTGGACTAATGAATCCAGCGTGGTTCCTATCGGGGAGGCGCATAGCGATAGCGCAGGAGGAGCAAAAGAATTTCGATGTGCAAGGACGTTAAGTTTCGTGAAATAAATCCAGGAGGCGTTTACTGGATAAAGATTGGCCAGAAGTGGAGGCTTTGCCAGTACGTGCTGCACGATTACCCGGACGGGACGAGCAGCTACTTCTTCGATCTTAGAAAGTGGGTGAGGATATTCGACTTCGATACAATCGAGAGAGTGGTCGAAGTCAATGAGCCAGACAATGCTAATCCAGTACCTTAATCTGTTTAAGGAAAGCCTTCGGTCTAATCAAGTGGCTCAGCAGTACTTGTTCGGCAGGGGTCTGTCGGAAGAGACGATTAAAGATCTTGAGATCGGATACTGCGGGAGGATTAGCGACAGTTCGATGTACCGATTTAGCGACAGGGTGATGTTTCCGATCTTTAATTCAGCCTGCGACTTGATTGCTTTTGGCGGCAGGACAATGAGCGGAAGCCCTGAGAAATACATTAACTCGCCAGAGAGTAATCTGTATTCTAAGTCCAGGATTTTGTACAACTTCGACAAGGCCCAAGACCATATCCTCGAAGCTGGATACGCGATTGTGGTCGAGGGATATTTCGATGTTGCGGTCTTGTGGGAATACGGAATCAGGAATGTAGTCTCTACCTGCGGTACAGCGATGACCAGACATCAGCTTCGCCTACTAAAGCGGTGCGCTGATTGGGTGTCGATCTGTTACGACGGCGACTCGGCTGGGGCTAAGGCAGCGGCCAGAGCGGTTGAAGGATTATCTGAGGAGCGGTTTCCGATTAAGGTAACCACTCTTCCTGACGGAATGGACCCGGATGAATTTGTTACCGAACGAGGTGGTGTTGATTTTATGAGGTTGGTAAATGGCAGGTAAGAAAATCAAACAGAACGTAGCTGCCGCAATCGCGGAGTCACTTGGAGATGGAAGCTTTAGAACTAAGAACCTGGATGTAGAGCGGCAGGTTCTTTACCACTGCTTCCGTAAGCCGATCAATCTCCAGGTGATTACTGCAAATCTAACAGTCGATGACTTCTCTGATGTGCGGCATAAGGTTTTCTATAAGCACATCGCTAGTTCAAGCGAGCAAGGTCGATACCCTGATCCGTCTATCTGTCTTGCCATAGCCAAGCGAAGCGTGGAATTTGAGATTGACCCCGAAGATTACGAATCGGGGATGCGCGATGTTCTTGAATCCAGTGCTGACATCGACATCGAAGCGGCCTGTCATCTGCTTCATGATCTTTATATCGTGAGAAAGATTCTTGGTTTTGCTAAGCGCATTGATGCCAATATCACCGAGGGCGCTGACACTGCCGAGCTTATTGGCCATGCCGAAGAATTCATTCGAGGCGTGGCTACTGATTCAATTAAAGCAAACACTCTCAAGACAATCGACGACATCGTAGAGTCTAATCCTAACGGCGTTCGTGATTTCATCGAGACAAAGAGAGACGGAATCTTGACCCCATTCACAACCCTTAATGAATTTGTCTACGGCTTCGAGCCGGGGAAACTGGTAATCATTGGCGCAAGACCCTCGGTTGGAAAGTCAGCTCTTCTGTGCCAGATCGCATTCGAGGCGGCTAACAACGGCAGGTCTGTGTTGTTTTACAGTCACGAGATGTACGCTCAGGATATGTGGACACGTATCTTCTGCCAGCAGGTAGGCATCATGGGTGGCGACTTCCTGCATAATAGCCTGACTCAGCAAGAGAAAGAAAGCGTTATTGAATTCGTTAAGCATTCAGCTCCTCGAAACCTGCGGATCTCTGACACTGGCGGCAAGACTCCGCTTGCCTTAAGAGCTGAGCTTGCTCGGTTCAAAGCCAAGCACGGCAATCCAGATATGGTGGTGATTGACTACCTGCAAAGAATGAAGTGCCCGAATAAGTCTGGCAATCGCTTTCAGGAAGTATCTGAGATCTCCCGAAGCCTGAAGGATATCGCCATGGAATTCAACACTCGTATGATTGTCGCTGCTCAGGTTAGCCGTGCAGCGGAAAATAGACCGGGTGGAGATAACCGTCCACAGATGAGCGACCTGAGAGAGTCTGGTGATATTGAAGCTGATGCCGACTTGATTATCTTTCCGCATCGTCCAAGTCTTTACTGGAAGAAGGCTGGTCAGCCGCCACCTCCTGACGAATTGATCGTAGCGAAGAATCGCCAAGGTAAAACAGGTATTATTCCAGTGGAGTTCAAGGGAGCCTATTACAAGTTTTCGGAGAAGGTGTAGTATACTGGGATATCCAAAGGAGCAGAATGCTTTTTAGAGTTAATTTCTTAATCGGTAATCCCAAAGAGAAGAAGGACGAAGACTCTCTTTACATCAGTGCATTCGACAAGGATGATGCTGTTGTTCGTGCTCAGCAGTTTGCCGAGAAGGTATTTCCCAAGATGGAAGTAGAGATGCAGTCCATTGCGGAACTCCCTCTCGGTTCAATCGTAACTTGCTTACAGTCGATGGAGTTTGTCCCGAAGGGGCAAGAGGTTCCAACTCCAACCCTGTTTACCAAACCTTCTATCGTTCTTTCGTAGAGGAGACAATGAGCGAATTTCAAGTGCTTCGCAGACCGGCGCAACAGCCTGTTCCGGTTGAACCAGAAAAGGAATTGACCTCCCTTTTCCTTGGAGACGACATCACTGACACAGAGAAAGATATTATCTCTGCTGTCTTCAATAATCAGAACCACCAGATCGACGTATTGATTCCAGATAACATCAAGGCAGACGATCTGGCTAATCATATTGTCGCTTGCACGAAAGTGTTTAGTCGCGTTGGACGAGCGCAGCGCAAGCTAATCCCTATCCTTGGCCGGTTGTTCGCGGTATTGCAGTATCGAAAGGATGTGCTTGATCTTCTTGGCTGCAAGAACTTTACTGATTTCATGGACTCTGTGGTTCCGAAAGTATTTCACATTAACCGCAACGATGGATATGCTTGCCTTCGCATTGCAAGAGAGTTTCCCAATATTACAGTTAGTACGTTTGATGGCTTGTCAATTGCCAAACTAAAGGCCATCGCCCGAGCCATGCCGTTTAATAATGGTGTTATCTCCGACAAGCAAATGCAAGTACGAAACCAGCTTGTCGAATCCGCGAAGAGTGGCACGTATGAAGACTTGATTTACCGCATGCACGACATGGGTTTAGTTGACAAAGATATCGCCATGCCGTCAAAGATCGTAGTCCGCACTAACGAACAAGTAGTGAGCAAGTGGAAGGCTTTCATGGAAGATCCGAGGGTTCATTCTTACGTCGGATCAAGTTCAGAAAGCGCAATCATGGATGCCATGATTAGCGAGTGCGCCGCTACGTGGGTTGCTGTTGCTCAGTCTTATGAATAAGTCATCTCTTGAAAAAGTAACAGGCTGGAAAGTTGTAAAGCTCAGCCGGGAATCTTTTGGACTGGCCGAGAACGAAGGGGATACTCCTGTCTTTGTCGAGAAGGGCAAGAAAGAATCCCTTGTATTCGATAAGCTGCATCGGCTTTTCTGGGAAATGCGGAAGCGTCAGGTTTTTGAGCGGGATATGTGGCGCTGTCGGTCGTGCGCAAGCGTACTTCAGTTGCAGTGCGATCACATCATTAACCGTAGCTCTGGCGGAACTCACGATATGGACAACCTTCAGACTCTGTGTGCCCAATGCCATTACATGAAGACGATGCGCCTTTAGATATTACGATCACTGCCGATGTGATATCTAAAAAGAATGCTTACGCCTCCGGTCGCGGTGGTCGGAGGTTTAAGCCGAAGAAGGTAGTCGATGCAGAGAACGATGCCCTCCTTCAAATACCTTCTGAATACTTTGGCCTTGAACTCGTTCATCCCGCTGTCGAGTTCAAGGCTTACCTTCCAAAGAAGTCCTGGGCTATGGATCGAGATGGCGCATGGACAACCGTACTTGACTACCTGGTTAAAGCTAGGGTATTAAAGGATGATAACGTCCGGTGTTTCAATGCTCCGGTCT
>Ga0129333_10000887_pt1 | contig 26372 bp, 22 predicted proteins | sample CPB6_08_DNA_FD_94474 | JGI IMG/M metagenome (GOLD analysis project Ga0129333, IMG submission 94474) | Freshwater to marine salinity gradient microbial communities from Chesapeake Bay, USA - CPBay_Sum_0.6_0.8_DNA | ecosystem: Environmental > Aquatic > Marine > Coastal | place: USA: Chesapeake... | reverse complement strand
GTCTCAATGAAATCCTTTACTACGGAAAAGTTCACATCAGCATCAAGAAGCGCATTACGCACTTCATTCAATGCTTCCTTGATATTCTCCTCTGTGATCTTCGATTGACCTCGAAAAACCTTCAGAGCAGATTCCAATTTGGTTTGTAAACTCTCAAACATAGTAATGCCATGTGACAATCAGTGAGCCACGAAAATACGGGAAATACGCCATTTGACCAAAGATTTTATCCCTTGGAAATGCCCTTCGCAATAAGGTTTTGCATGGATTGCCTTAGTCCCGCCCCAAATTCATCAATCTCCTTTTTGCCAATCGTGAGGGGTGGCAAGATTCGAAGTATATTCACGGATGTAGCATTGGCTATGATGGCATTTTTGAGCAACTCTTCCACCAAAATGGCTGATTCAAAGGTTAAAACGACGCCCTGCATGCAGCCACAACCCCGTATTTCCTTGATATATTCAGGAAATTCCTCCTTGATTTCATAGAGTGTTTCTTTTAAATAACACCCCATTTCACGAGCATTTGCCATAATACCGGCATATAATTCCTCCATGACCACGATTCCCGCGGCACAGGCAAGAGAATTACCACCATAAGTAGTACCATGACGGCCTTTATCGACTAATTTCGCCAAATCATTGGTTGTGACGATTGCTCCAAGAGGTAATCCTCCGCCAATTCCTTTTGCAAGGACAATGATATCAGGTTTTATAAGGTACTTTTCGAAGAAAAAGAGTGATCCCGTGCGGCCGATACCGGATTGCACTTCATCGGCTATGATCAGAAAATTGAACTCTTCCTTGAGATTCATGAGTTCGGTAACAAATTCTGGCTCTGCATGCGTGATGCCACCCTCACCCTGGAGAAATTCAAGTGCTATGGCACAAGTATTTTCATTCACAGAAGAACGGAGAGCTTGTACATCATTGAAAGGAATGATGCTCATATTGGGAAGGAATGGTCCCATGCCATCTTTATAGAGCGGTTTATTCATCAAACTGAGAGCGCCATAGGTTCTTCCATGAAATCCACCCTCGAATGCTATCATCTGATGCTTGCCATGTTCAGTACCCCAAAGTCGAGCAAGTTTGATGGCACCTTCAAAACTTTCAGCGCCAGAATTGCTGAAATACACGCGATCATATCCGCTCTTTTCTGTGATAAGCTCGGAAAGCTTGATTTGAGGTTCTTGATAAAAGAAATTTGAAACATGCAGATATTTTTCTGCTTGATCTTGAATTGCTTTGATGATGCGTGGATGGGAATGACCAAGTGCATTCACTGCAATCCCACTCAAAAAATCCAAATAACGCTTGCCGGAAGTATCAAAGATTTCACTACCGATTGCTTTGGATATTTCAATTGGCAAGCGACGATAATTCTGGAACATCACTTCATGTTCGCGTTCAATGAATGTTTGACTCATTCTGAATCCTCTGTACTTGTACCTTCAAATAGATAGGATAAGGGTAGAGTTTTTCTTCCTGCATATCCTTCCAAATATCCATGATAGTGGGTGATATTATCTTCATCACTTCGCCAGCATAATAATACTTCACGACCTTCTATGATTGCAGGAAAATCAACAAGCCCTATATTGAAGTTCCAATCTTTATATTCACAACCAAGCTCTTCAAGTTCTGCATGTAATTCTTTGAGTGTATCCGAAAAAGCCATGCAATGCTCATCTTTTCTCGGATCTTCGCCTTTTTCCATGATGTCTGAAATTCTATTTCGCAATTGCGAACCAATGCGCAGAATATCTGAAACAATGCTGCGAACAAGTGGTAAAGTTCGATTTGCTTCTTCGGGTGTGAAATACTTCATTGTTTCCATGTCAATTCTGACGAGGTTTGGCTTTGACAGGTGCATTTGGTTTTACAAGTGATGCACCACTGATGATGAGTGAATCACCGATGGAAATTCCCTTGAGAATTTCAAGAGAGGCATCAGTTCTCATGCCTGTTACTATCGGTTGAGGGATTGCCTTGCCATTTCGGAGTATAAATACTCGTTGGCCACGAATATCGGGAACTGCTGCTTCATTCGGGATGAGAATTGCCGGTTCGGGATTCGACATCGGAAGAATAACTTCTGCAAATGCACCGGGTTTAAATTTATTTCGAAGATTCTTATTCAAAGCAACAATGCCAATAGTTCTTGTTGTATTGTCAATCAAAGGATTGATCGCATGTATCACAGCTTCATGCATTGTTGCATCACCGGCTTGACGGAATTGAATTGTCATTCCTTTTTTCAGATGCATGCCATGTCGCTCCGGAATTGATGCTTCAATGCGAATCGGCTGTGTATTGACAAGTTCTGTAATCACCGAACCAGGTGATACATAACTTCCTTTGCTCAATTGCTTGATGCCAATTGTTCCGGAAAATGGTGCTTTGATTGAAGTTTTTGCGATTGCTGATTTTACGACTGCGATATCTGCAAGAATTGTAGTGACATTATTTTCTGCTCTTTCAAATAGTTCTTGACTTGTTCCACCGCCGAGCAATAAAGACTTTTCGCGTTTTGCATTTGTTTCTGCAAGAGCCAATAATGCTTTCAGTTTTGTCAATTGAGCTTGTAATTCTGAATCATCAAGTTTGGCAATGACTTGACCTTGAGAAATTCTTGCGCCTTCAGTGAAAGAGAGCGATGTAATTCGACCGGCAATTTCGGGGGCGATGCGAACCATGTCGTGGGGAGCAAGATTTCCGGTCACGATGATTGAACGAGTGAACATGGTATCGCGTACAATTGCATATGTAACAGCAATCGGAGTTTTTGGTGCACCGCCAAGTCCTTTGGGTGCGGTTTTTCCTGCAGGTTTGAAGATGATCATCAAACCTAGTACAAGTATTCCAAACACTATAGCAATGATGCGTTTCACTATAATGTTCCTTTTGCGAGTGCAATACCCAATTCATCCAATTGTGCATTGGCAACGGGACTCGGACATTGTTCCATCAATGCAAGCGCACTGGTGGTTTTTGGAAATGCAATCACATCGCGAATATTTTCGGTGCCTGAAAGTAACATGGACAAGCGATCAAATCCGAAAGCGATGCCGCCGTGTGGGGGCGCGCCATATTGCAAGGCACTGAGGAGAAAACCAAATTTTGTTTCTGCTTCTTCTCTCGAAAATCCGAGCAAATCAAACATGCGTTGCTGTATTTCATTTTGATGGATACGGATACTTCCGCCTGCCACTTCATATCCATTGATCACAAGATCATGCGCTTTAGCACGAGCTTTTTCAGGAGCTGATTCCAGTAAATGATTGTCTTCATTCATTGGAGCAGTAAATGGATGATGTCTTGCGATATAGCGATCTTCATCAGGAGAATATTCAAGCAGTGGAAACTCGGTAATCCAAGAGAAAGAGAAGTCAGATTTAACTGAATCCATGATGCCGGAACGACGGGCAATTTCAAGTCTGAGAGCACCCGCAATGGTACATGCTCTTTCCCATTCACCAACAGTGATGAGTACAAGATCTCCATTCTGAACATTCAGTTCTTGCTTGATTGATGAAATATGTTCTTCACTCAAGAATTTCTGAATTGGTGATTGTAATTCACCTTCAGAAGACCATTTCAAATAGGCGAGTCCACCCGCACCATATTTCTTTGCATAATCAGTAAGTTCATCAAGTTGTTTGCGTGAGAATGCACCACAACCTTTTGCATTGAGCGCTATGATGGATCCTTCTTTCAATGCAAGTGCATCATTGAATACTTTAAACTCTGTATTGCTTACGATTGAAGTGATGTTTTTGAGTTCCAATCCAAAACGAAGATCGGGCTTATCACTACCAAAGCGTGACATTGCTTCATGAAAGCTCATGCGCGGAAATACATTCGGAATATCAATCTCCAAAATTTCTTTCCACACCAATTTGATGAATGATTCAGTCAAAGCAATGATATTATCCTGTTCGATGAATGACATCTCAACATCGATCTGAGTGAATTCCGGTTGTCTATCGGCTCGCAAATCTTCATCGCGAAAGCATTTGACGATTTGCATATAGCGATCGAATCCTGAAACCATCAAGAGTTGTTTATACAATTGAGGTGATTGCGGAAGAGCATAGAACATGCCATTATGCACACGACTTGGCACTAGATAATCACGAGCACCTTCCGGTGTGGATTTTGTGAGGATGGGTGTTTCCACCTCAAGAAAATCATTCTCTGCAAAGAAGCGATGTGTGAGTTGATAGAGTTTATTTCTCGTGATGAAGTTTTTTTGCAAACTTGGTCTGCGCAAATCAAGATAGCGATATTTCAAACGCAATTCTTCGCCTGCAAGATTCTCATCATTGATTTCAAAGATGGGTACTTCGGAGCGTGATATGATTTCCAAATGATCAGTAAGAACTTCAATGAGACCCGTTGGGATATTGGGATTTGGGTTTTCTCGCATTCGAACAGTGCCTTTAATTGCGACAACAAATTCATGGCGAAGTTCTTTGGCAATCTCTCCCACTTCGGGCATTGTTTCACGTTCCACGACTGCTTGCGTAATGCCATAGCGATCGCGTATATCAAGGAAAGTCACGCTTCCAAAATCTCTGCGTTTATGCACCCATCCATTCAGGACAACTTGGTTGCCTGCATGTTCAGGTCGTAAAACTCCACAATTCACAGTTCTTTGAGTAAAGGCCATATCAAAACCAAGGTAAATATAATGTCATTTCAAGTTCGTAGTTTAATGCAATGATCAATAATTCGAGGCAACAATGAGATTTACATTCCTCATTTCACTAGTCTTTCAAATGTTCCTTCTTACATCCTGTTTTGGCGATTGGGATGCTACAGATGAAGTATTTGCACAAACGTATGCTCGCATCTTGATTGCTCGAGAGAAGTTTCCCGATACAACAAAGGGAAATGCGGAAGTTATGCGAATTATCAAAGAAAGCGGCATGGATGAACCCGAGTTTCGTCGAATGTTCATTTCATATTCGCAAAAGCCGGAAAAACTTCGGGCAATCATGGATACAGTACATACACGCATTCGGGTGAAAAGACTTCCAATTGACAAATAATCAATCTTCATCTGAATATTTCTCTTTCATTGCATCGAGAACCACAATGCGAATATCCGGCAAATTTTTCATGAATAATGTCAAGCCCAATACAATAACAAAGATTGAATGTTCCGATATGTCTCGAAATGGAATGAATTCAAATGCTTTGAGAATTGTATGAGGAGTTGTGGGTGCAAGAAGCATTGTTCCCAGAATTCCACTCATCATACCGATTGCATGTTTTTTTCCAAGCACTCCATAACCTGTGGCATACATCAAGGCAAAGAGTACAATAGGAAAAGGACTTACCGCTAGAGCAGCACCGAATGCAGATCCGATGCCTGAATGTCTGAATCGAGCAAATGGATTGAATGCACTGAATAGCGTTGTCATTGCCGCTCCAATTGCCGCAGCGGAGAATGTACCGAAAATCATCATGCCAATAAATGCTGCAATCATGGAAAGTCCGGCATGTACTACTTGAGCACTGAAAGATTGTTTTATTGTCAAAGCTTCAAAACGATTTCTTTTTCTGATCAGATCTTCAATCGGAATTGCGCCGAAGATCATGCCTATGCCAGGCATCATGAGTAATTCGATGACATTCACGAATGCAATTCCGAAATTCGATGAGATGAAAAGTGTGTTCTTGAATGGTCTCAAATTACGAATTTAGAAGCAGTTTATGGGTATGATGCCTCATTGCAAAAGGATTGATCGAGGATATTTTGATGTTACAACTTCCATTTCCTTTGATTTTGGCTTCGCAGTCACCGCGAAGAAGACAATTATTGAGTCAAATCGGACTTGACTTCAGTGTTTTACCGGCTGATATTGACGAAGATGCCGTTTCACTCACGCTTACGCCTGTAGATTATGTCCGAGAATTATCGGAAAGAAAGGCATTGTGTATCCGCGAAGAAATTGGTGGTGCCAAAGCAATTATTCTTGGAGCTGATACTATCGTTGTTATTGATGGTAGGATTTTGAATAAGCCTGCCAATACTGATGATGCTTATGCCATGCTGAAACAACTTAGCAATCGCATGCATGAGGTATTCACAGGCATCACACTTGTGGAATCACACACAGGCAGAATTGTTTCTGAAGTACAGAGAACTGAAGTCTATTTTAGGGAATTGGAAGACAAAGAAATTTGGGATTATATCGCTTCGGGTTCTCCAATGGATAAAGCAGGAGCTTATGGTATTCAAGAGGATTATGGGGCTGTGTTTGTATCTAAAATTAATGGTTGTTATTATAATGTTGTAGGGCTTCCGCTTGAGAAGTTATATGGGATGCTCTCCTCGACTTCGCTCGGAGAGCGTAAATGACTTCGAAGAGCGTAAATGACTTCGAAGAGCGTAAATGACTTCGAATAATATAGAATCTGCTCTCCGAGCGAAGCCGAGGAGAGCGGTATGTTGGCTCGGAGATCGCGTTGCATTCTCCGGATTCACTTCTTCATAGGGGTGCCCTTAGGGCGGGGTGAGAAAATATCTCAGATTTTGTAAATGCATCAAACCTCGAAGTATCCATTTACCGGTGAATAATAAAAGGGATTGCATGAGAGTGTTTCTCACTTTTCACTACCAAAAAGTACGCACCTGGTCTCATTAGTAATTCAAATTTATTATCAGATAGAGAAGAGAGAAGCATATCTTCAGGATTATGTTTTGTGACATCTCCACGAAAAATGGAATCGGAAGATCCCGGTAGATCAGGTTTATGCTCTATCGAAATAACATGATCGCGTGAATAGGATGTATAATCCGAAGTGCCGGTGCCTGTATTTCCTGTCCATACAATGTTTGCTGAGTATTGATGTGTATTCATGATTGCTATGTATGTTTAATGATGATTTATTTACGAATCTTCTCTTTAAAGAATTTCCAAATCTCTTCAGCGCTTTCAATATCTTCATTTTGCGCACCGACAAATGAAGTCCACAAAAAAGAATACCGTTCTCTTTTACTTGGCTCTATATGTCCGCCATTTTCCACTTTGTATAACATGACTTCTGTATCGTTCATTCCATGTTGATAATGAAATGAAACAACTTTCGTATTCCCTTTGGATGGAAATTGAGAAATAGTGGGTTGCTTATTTGTACCATTTCTATATATCCAATACGATATGATGCTATCGGTTGAGATGATGGATCCATTTTCAGTTTTACCACCCGTATATGGTATGAGTGGATCTGCAGTTCCATTCATAAATAATGCTGAAACAGGAACTGAAGATGAAATGCATTTGGATGAAGCAGCAAATGTAGAAATGATAGATGCAAATGCCGTCATTCGATGAGGTATTTCTTGAGCAAGACGCATCACGAAATGCCCGCCATTTGATGTACCAACCATATACACTTTTCGTATATCATATCGAAGTGATTTTTGCAATGTATCAAGAAGTGTACTAATGAATCCCACATCGTCTGTTGCAGGAATTCTGGGTGCATCATTTCTGCAGTCATTCCAACCTTGAGATTTTTCAGGACCAATCATTCCATTAGGAATCACGAGAATGAGCTCTTCTTTTTTTGCAATATCAAACCATGGAAGATAGGGTGCTTTTACTTTTTTTAAACCTGCAATCCCATCAGCGCTTCCACCATTCCCATGAAAAAGAAATACGATTGGTTTATTGTGTGATTGCGAAGGATTATACACATGAAATGTTCTTGTGAATCCATCTATATTGATATGTTGATTTGTCTGCAGTGTACTGCGATGTTCTTTGCTTAATCGTACTGTCCCGCATGACATGAACAGTGAAATGAAGAAGAATGAGATTGCGTAATATGTGAGTGTTTTAAGATTCACCATGATTCATGTTACCGATATACGACCCCTTCGTGGTCATCTGCGGCTTCTCCATGGCTTTATGTTATCTATATGCAACTCCTTCCGGGTCATCATTTATCATTTTCCATTTTTATCATACCACACCGTTCGCAGATTCACTCTTGCAAGGCCATCAAGCGGATAGCCACGCACCCATGGTTGGAGTAAGCGATAATGCATTTCATAGAAGAGCATCGTTGCAGGTGCATCAGCAATTGCCATGCTTTCAGCTTGTTTATACAATTCCATGCGTTTTGATTCATCCGTCTCAGCCATTGCTTGCGCGAATAATCCTGTTGCTTGGGCATTGGTATATCGTGTGCTATTCGGATAACTTGGCTCATTCAATGTTTTTGGAACAAGAGCTCCATCCAAAAGATTGATATAATTCTCGGGATCAGGATAATCTCCATACCAACGCGTACCCCACATTGCAAGCTTGCCTTCTTCTGCCAATTGTAAGAACTCAGAGAATTGAATTGTTTGAATTTGAAGCTCAATGCCAAGATTGGATTGTATCATCGAACGAACAGCTTCTGCAACTTGCACAAGTCGTGGCTCTGGATAGATGTGAAATGTGACTTTGGGGAAATTTTTTCCATTTGGATATCCTGCTTTGGCAATCAATTCACGAGCTTTTTGAATATTCAAATCAAAACCGGGAATCTTTTTGATTTCATAGTTCTTGAAGACCGGTGGCGTGATGCCATGCAAAGCAGGACCATATGGCGCATTCTTCAATATGTATTTCACGATATTCTTTCTGTCGATTGCATAACTGAATGCACGACGCACATCGGGATTGTCAAAAGGCGCTTGGATACACAGATAATCTATGAACCATGTTAGCAAAGCCGGAGTCGTCTGCAATTGGAATTGATCATACGGTGCTTTTGGTTTTCTTGATTTCGTATCAACAATATCTTCAAAGAATTCTGTGGGCAATGTGAAGCATTCATCCAAATTGCCATCAGTGAATTCTTTCAATTGTAATTTGTCATCTTTGATGAAAGTAAAGACAAGTGAATCTAAATAGGGAAGTTGATTTCCGGATTCATCCTTTTGCCAATACTTCGAATTTTTTTTGAATGTCATGGAAATGTCGGGTCGCCATTCAACAAACACAAATGGACCTGTTCCTACAGGATTCTGAAAGAAGTCTCTTCCATATTTCTCCACTGCTTCTTTTGGTATAATGCAACCAAGTGAATTTGCAAGTAGCAAGAGAAAAGGCGAATAAGCGCGTGTGAGAGTAATCTTCAATGTGCTATCATCAATCGCTTGAATACCTTCAATGTTGCTGACATCTTTTCCAGCTACTCTTGCATCATAGAATGCATTTGCTCCGACCACTTTATCTTTGAATGCCCAATAATGAACAGTTCTGGCTCTGGGATCGCATGCGCGTGTCAATGAATATTCCACATCTTTTGCAGTCATCTTGCGCCCCTTTCCATTTGGAAAGCACGCATTATCATGAAATGTCATGTCTGTTCGAAGATGGAATAGATATTCTTTTCCATCACCAGAAATCACCCATGATTTTGCCGCTTCGGGAATCACACCCAGACTTGAATCAAAAGAAATCAATCGATCATACACTTGTAATGCAATGTCATCGGCAAGCTTACTATTGATGATCACGGGATCAAGCCCATTCGGATTGCCTCGAATCATATTGATGCGAAATACTCCACCATAATTCTTGCCGCCTTTGGCAGAAGTAAGTTGCGCTTGTTCTTTTTTCTGACATCCCATGATGCCGAATGCGATGATGCACATGAGTATGATATGATGCATTGTATTTCCTTGTTATCGTTTTCTTTGTGGATACCAGTGTTTTTCTGTTTCAGGATCCACGGGTTTTGGTGATTCTTTTAATTGTAAATCAGGGAATAATGATGTTTTGAATCCTTCAAAATCGCGAGCCCATTCTTTGTGATTGTATACACATACAACCAAACAAGCTGAACAATAATGATCTTTTGCAAAATAGGGAAAACAGCGTCCTGTATCAACCATATATCTGTCATTACCCAAATGGTCTTTTCCTGCTTCGGGTGAGCGTTCATCGGGGATGGCATCTGCAGGACAATATATTCTGCATGCTTTGCATGTATCGCAAAACTGTGCAATACCCGCATCAATTGGACTATCTGAGGCAAGTGGCATATCGGTAATCACGCTACCTAGCCGAAACAATGGTCCCATTGTTGGGTGTATGATGGAACCATGTCTGCCAAGCTCTCCAAAACCTGCTTTCAGTGCAAGTGGAACATGTAATACATCGCTGTCTCCAATGGGATGCTCAACAGTACATGCATATCCAAGTTTTCTAATTTCCTGTGCGAGTGCAATCACCACTTCGCCAAGTGTGAAATACACGCGGAGACATTCAATGGCAGAACGCTCATTTGGAACTTGCTGAAATTCACGCCATAACATTTTTTGTCCAACCACGATTGCGAATGGCTCGGTGACATGCCTTCCTTTATAAATGTCAGATGGCTCAATCAAAGCAATACCCACTTCATCAGCACCAAGCGCTCGAGCGAGATCTTTGATATGATATGATGCTTCTTGATTATTGGCAAAAGTTGTTTTCTCGGGATTGACTTCACCCTTGAATCGAGGATATTGAAACTCTCTGATTTGTCGTAAATATTCATCAACTTCTTTGATCTGAATGGTTCGCCCACCAACAGATTCATACCATGTATCCCATTGAAATGCAATCGGCGATGTGGATGAACCATGTATCATGTGACACTTACTTTAGTCTTGATAAACGAAGTGAATTTGAAATGACACTTACTGAACTACATGCCATTGCGCCTGCTGCAAACATGGGATTCAATAAACCAAATGCAGCGAGAGGAATACCAATGACATTGAAAATGAATGCCCAAAAGAAATTTTGCTTGATGATACGCATGGTATTTTTTGATAATCGGATTGCAGCAATAACTGCATGTAAATCAGTATGCATGATAGTGATATCAGCGGTATTCATCGCAATGTCTGTTCCGCTACCCATCGCTATACCAAGATGCGCTTTCGCAAGAGCAGGCGCATCATTGATGCCATCACCAACCATTGCAATGCGATGTCCTTGCTTTTGTAAATCGGCAATCTTATCCAATTTATCATGCGGAAGGAGTCCTGCATGATATGCATCAATATCAAGTTGCAGTGCTATGTTCTTCACCGTAGATTCATGATCTCCGCTTAAAATCATTGTACGAAGATGATGTTCATGTAGTATGCCGATGATCTCTTTTGAAGTATTACGCATAGTATCCGAGAAGACAAAGATGGCACTTGGTATACCATCAATGCACAATCCAAGTATGGATTCACCTGTATTATGCTTTTGCGCGAAATGATCAATATCCAGATTCATTCCTGCTTCTTTGATCCAATCCAATTTTCCAATGAGTATATCATGTCCGGACACTTTGCCTTTCATGCCTTTACCGGGAAATTCTCTAACATCATCTGCTTGTGGAATCACATCAACTTCCCGCAGGATGCTTTGAGCAAATGGATGCATGGAATATTGTTCGATGCCTGCTGCAAATGATATTATATCCTCTCGTGAATATTGAGAATTCAGGAGTTCAATAGATTGTAATGCAGGTTTGCCAATCGTCAGTGTGCCTGTTTTGTCGAATGCGATGATGTCAATCGTACCTGCCTTTTCGAGCGCATCCGCATTACGAATGATGATTCCGCGTTTTGCGCCTGCCCCGATTGCAACCGTTATGGCAGTGGGCGTTGCCAATCCCAATGCGCATGGGCATGCAATGAGAAGTATCGAAATTGCCGGCAATATGCTTGCTTCAAAAGTGGAATTCAGTATCACATAATACACAATGAATGTCAAAAGGCTGATACCAAGCACGCTTGGAACGAACACTGATGAAATCTTATCTGCAAGAGATTGTATCGCTGCTTTGGACCCTTGAGCTTCTTTGACAATTGATGTAATCTTTGATAAGACAGTGTCCGCACCAATTGCAGTTGCTCGTATTTCCAGTGAAGCATCGATATTGATAGTACCACCTGTTACAAAATCACCCTGATATTTCAACATTGGCTCCGATTCACCCGTCAACATGGATACATCGCATGAGGATTCTCCGCTTACAATAATTCCATCCACGGGAAAAGATTCACCCGGGCGAATGAGAATGATATCACCCACAAGAATTTCGGAAGCATTGCATTCAATGAATGATCCATCAGGAGACTTTTTCAAAGCTCTTGTTGATTGCAATGATAATAGAGATTGTAATGCATTTCCTGCTTTGCGCTTGGCTTTTGTTTCAAGCATTTTACCAAGCAATACCAGCGTGATGATGGTAGTCGTGGAATCATAATATACATGCTGACCATGTCCTGCATGTTCACCGAATATCAATTCATATGTGCTATAGAGCCAAGCAATGCCGGTGCCGATGGCAACAAGCGTATTCATGTCGGATGCGCCATGCAGAGCTAATTTCCAAGCAGGAATGAAAAAGCGTCTTCCCGGAATCGCAAGCACAATGAATGAACAAGCACAAAAAAGGATATTGAGGATATGCATTGGAATGGGAATCATTGCAGCGAATGGATCCCACATCATACCCATGGAGAGAATCAGAACGGGAAGTGAGCATGCAAGACTGATGAAGAAATCTCTGCGAATATCGATTTCTCGGTCGAGGAGTCTTTCCGACACATTATCCGGTTCTTTCTTAATGATGAGTTCATAACCAGACTCATGTAATCTATTTGCTATTGCATCAAGTGATACTGTTTCGGCATCATATTCAATGCGAACAGTTTCCGCGGCAAGATTGACGGCGGCATTAGACACACCATCAACTTTCTTGATGGTCTTTTCGACGCGTGCCACACAGGCGGCGCATGTCATGCCTTCTACCGGTAGATTCTGAATCATGAAAATCTTAGGTTAATTCAATGATTCAAAATTACGCAGAAAGCAGATTGTAAAGGGTGTCTTATGTATTTGGTGAGTGTTCAGGAGTTGAGTTCAGCTGTTTTTTCTGCTGATAATCGCTGATGACAAAGAGTGTCCCTGCAGTAATGAATGGTGCATTGATGATGAGAATCACCCATAAACTCTTGAGTATATCATGATTCATCGACAGATTATGCTTGAAAATGATGGGTGCTAGTACCAATCCAATAACGATATAGATGATTCCTCCAATCAATTCCCAGCGCCAGGCAATTGCCAGAACTCCAATAAGAATGAATGTGGGAATCATGTGCATGAAGAAGTCTTGCAGTTGTTCCCACCATGTGCCGTGTCCAAATGCGTCCATCGCAAAGAGACTCACAAATGCGATGGCAAGGATACAGATAATGCGGGCTAGTAAGCGGAAGATATTCATGTACAGCTCTCAAAAAATCTACCGCAAGATACCGCGGTTTTAGGGATATTCAATCACTTCCACGACCACTTCATTGCGTCGATTGATGACTTCATACGGAGGATTATACCCGAGATAAGAGAATGTATTGGTATGCTTGATGTGGGCTTTTGCCAGTGCATCACGGAGAATCTCGATATGCTTTGCAATCTTTTCATCACTTGCCCAACCATCGAATCTGATAGCCGCAATGATCTTTTCAGGTTGTTTTTCGAATGTGATGTTTTTGTCATTTGGCTCGGGAAGAGAATTCATGTCATATCCTTTTGGCACCATGAATTTCATCGTCATTGTTTCGCCAAGTTCCATGGTTACAGGTGAGGTCATTGCAATGGATTCATTTGATCTATTACCGCCGAAAATATAACCAGCCAAAACGCGAAAACCTTTTCCTGAACTTTCTTCATAGGTTTTGCTACGCATTTTGACGCTTGTGAAAATTGCAGGTTCATATTTGCGAATTTCGACATTATCATAGGTTTTTATCACTTGATACTTGTGTTGTTCTGTTTTTTCAGTACTCATCGTGCTATATACCTGTGCTAGTAATACAACAATGACAATGACAATGATGGAGATGATGGTGATTTTCATTCTTCAATTCCAATTGATCGTTTTTTGGGATGTTTTCTGCTGATGGATGTATGAACTCTTTTGCGCCACATGATATAACTACTGCGTTTGAGTTCTCTTTTCATGATGTCTTTCACTTGACTTTCCGAGAGATTGTATTGCTCTTTGATTGCCTGGAAGGAAGTTTTATCTTCCCATGCCATTTCAATCACTCGATGTATGTCTGCTTGATTCATGTACTATACCATTGCGATAATCGATACCCTATTAACGATTCGCGCAGTGATATAGTTCAAAAGGAGGTTTTTTTACAGTTCATTGTTTGATTACTTTCATCACATGTAATTTCTGATTTGTTTGAACATGGAGGAAATATACTCCGTGAGGGAGATCTGAAACTGAGAAAGAAGATTCTGTGTATTCCTGTAGTAGTTTGCCCATTTGGTCTATGAGACATATTGACTGAATCTGCTCATTTGGGATTGTGACATGCACGATATCATTCGTTGGATTGGGGTGAATGATGGTGTTTTGCTCTTGAAAGTAATCAATTCCGACAGCGGATGTTTTGATGTTTGACATCATTTCAGCGCTAATTTGAAATGCTTGAGCGGGTAGTTGATTCGTGAGAACGCAGACAATGGCACCTGTTTGCGGATCATACATCATTGAGGAATTATAGCCACCCCAGATTTGTCCGCCATGTGTCCAGACTCTGACATTATTCACCACGGTTTCCGCAATACCCATTCCATATCGTCCGGTACCGACGAATGTTGTCATTTCTTTGAGCGATTGAGAATTAATCACTTTGCCATTCATCAATGCATCATACCATTGGAGCATTTCAGAGGAATTGGAATACATGGCTCCTGCCGCCCATGCAGCGCTATTGAGTGCAATGCGTGGAGTGGCATTATTATCTCTTCCTGCTTGCCAAGGATGTGCAATGACTGGTGGAACAGTTTCGAAAACATCGAGAAATGTGCTATCCAACTTTAGCGGATTGAGAATACTATCGCGTAATAATGTAGCATAGCTTTTTCCTGTTACTTTTTCTGCGATCATGCCTGCGAGCAGATAATTCGTATTGCAATATTCCCACCCTTTTCCCGGAGCGAATGTTGGTTCTCCGGCCCAAGTCATGAGTTCAGCAGGAGTATACATTCTGCGAGGATTATTCATGATTGAATCAGGATAACCTGGTACACTTGTCACATCATCCAATCCCGAGGTATGATTAAGGAGTTGTCTGATTGTGATGGTGGAGTCGATGTTGTTATAGGAGGGAAGAAACTCATGCAATGAATCATCAATGCTGAGAAGAGTATTTTCTGCAAGTTTTAACAGCAAAACAGCAGTAAACAGTTTTGTATTGCTTGCAATGGCAAATTGCATGTCGGAGTCAATCGGCACACCGGGATGAGAAATCCCACTCACGCCTTTCCATGTTCCCATTCCGGGATAGTATACTCCGGCAGAAATCCCCTTCACATTTTTTGCAATCAGCATACTATCAATGGTCTTCTGCAATCTTCCCGCAAGCACAGGATCAAATGCATGCAATTGCAAAGTGCATGAGAAGAGCAAAAGGCAGAGAATCAATCGTGATTTCATGAAATCTACTATGTGTTTGGAATGGGACTTAGACTAAAATACGGAAGGGAAGGTTTATGTGGGGCTTTGTTCGTTTAATAAAGATGCCCCCCTCGACTTCGCTCGGGGTGCAACTCTACATTCACAAAGATCCGGTTTCCGTTCGATTAATCTGCTCTCCGAGCGCAGTCGAGGAGAGCGTTGTAAAATATGTTGACCCCCGTAGGGTCAAATGTTCACCCCACCCACACCTTCAAAAACTTCCTCTTGCCCGCTTTCAAAATGCGAGGTGATGAAAGATCAATCGTATCATTGATGTCTTGCACTTTTTCGCCATCGATGCTGGCGCCTCCACCTTGAATGAGTCTGCGTGCTTCGCCTTTGGAGGCAACCATGCCTGTATGGGCGAGGACATCCACTACGAGTGGGTTCGTGCCAAGCTCGGTGATTATGCACTCTTCGATTTCATCAGGGACATCTTTCTTCACAAAAATGCGTTCGAATTCTTCAAATGCTGCCTTGCCGGCTTCCTCGCCATGATACAGCGCAACAGTGCGCATCGCGGTTTCAACTTTTGCTGTGCGTGGATGGATAGTATCATTTGCCAAACCTTCCGACATAACCTTGACTTCCGCTTCGCTCGCATTTGCGGCATATTGGAGATAGCGGGTGATCATGGTATCAGGAATCGACATCACCTTGCCGAACATCTCGCGTGGTGAATCAGTAATGGCTATATAATTCCCCAAAGATTTGCTCATCTTCTCAACGCCATCGGTGCCTTCCAAAATTGGCATGATGATGATACCCTGTGGCATAACGCCATAAGCCTTCTGAATTTCTCTTCCCACAATCAAATTGAATTTTTGATCTGTGCCTCCAAGCTCAATATCTGACTTAATCGCAACCGAATCCATCGCCTGTGCAAGTGGATATAAAAATTCATGAATGCTAAGCGGTTCATTTGCATTGAAACGCTTCGAAAAATCATCGCGCTCGAGCATTTGAGCAACAGTGTATTGAGCGGAGAGTTTGATTACATCCGCAAAAGACATTTCGCTCAGCCATTCGGAATTGTATTTGATCGTGAGATTCTTCTCCGATAAAATATGTGATGCCTGATCGAAATAACTCTGACCATTCGCGCGAGTTTCTTCAATCGTGAGAGCAGGACGCGTTTTGGACTTCCCGGTGGGATCGCCAATCATGCCGGTGAAATCACCCACAATCAAAATTGCATGATGTCCCATGTCCTGAAATTGACGCATCTTTCTCAATACAACTGCATGACCAATATGCAAATCGGGTCTGCTTGGATCGCAACCCAATTTGATGATCATCGGCTTATTCTTCTTGATGGCATATTCAACTTTCTTTACTATCTCATCTTCCGGCAGAACTTCCGCCGCGCCGGATTTCAATATGTCCATCTGCTCATTGAGTGTTGGAAACATGCTCATCACTTCTTCTTTTTGGGTAATGAATTGCCAATAGGTTTGCGCTTATTGCTTCCACTTGCTTTTGCTTGCTGTTGCTGCTGCGCAATTTCCTGCGCCATGCGCATCCGCTGAGCAAACCAACCTTCCTTTTTCGGAGCGCGTTTCAAATCTTCCAATGTGATTTTGTTCTTCGAGAATTTTGTGATCCACACTTGTTGGAGGATTCCCAAAATCGTGAAGACAAAATAATAGACATTCAAACCGGAAGGGAAGCCGGAGAACATGAATGTGAACATGATGGGCATGATATAGACCATCGACTTCTGATTGGGATCTGTCACAGTCATTTTCTGCTGAATGAACATCGCAATACCCATCAGCAATGCCAAACCACTGAGTTTGTCAACTTGGAAGAGTGGTAATTTGAAACCTAAATCCAAAATCACATCCGGTGCAGACAAATCGGAAATCCAACCAAAGAAATGCTGATGTCGAATATCCATCCAACTACTGAGCACAGACCACAAAGAAATCAAAATCGGCATCTGCATGATCATCGGCAAACATCCACCCGCCGGATTGATGCCATATTCCGAATAAATCTTCATCGTTTCTTGCGACAGCGCTGTTCTGTCATCTTTATATTTCTCTTGCACTTTTTGCAAAAGCGGCTGCACTGCTTTCATCTTTTGCATAGATTTCATCTGTGATGCACTGAATGGTTGCAAGACAATCTTCATCAAGAATGAGAAGAGGATGATCACAATTCCATAATTGGAGATGAATGTATGCAAGAATGAAAGCGTCGGTAAAATCACATATTCACCAATCGGTGCAACAAGCCATTTTACGCCGTAGAAAGTCCCAAAATTGATTGTCTTCTCCAAACCATACGCTTGAAGTGTATCATAAATCTGAGGTCCGATATAGAGTGTGAATGCATCTTTTTGTACTCCACCTTTATACCGATTGCGATAAGCAAGTGAATACTTTTCGATATGACCTTCATTTGGAGCTCCTTCTTTGATGCCTTCCATGAATGCCATGCCATTGGGGTCCTTCTTTGCAGGAATGATTGCAGCCACAAAATACTTTGTGCGTGTTGCCACATAGTCAATTTCTCCTGCACTTTGCACGGAGGTTGGTTGTGCATATTCAGTTGCATCAAATTCATCAATCGTGCCATTCACGCTTGTGAGTGCAATGGAAGTATTGGATTCATCAACTGAATTTTGCTCTTGAAATTTCAAGCCACCTTTCCAATTCAAATCATATGTGCGTTGTGGCATGTATTGTTCCATATTGCGAAGCTCAACTTCGGTCTTGCATGCATAGGAATTACCACTGATTGTAAATGACTTGACTATTGCAGAACCGGGGGCGATTTCATGAATAGCAGTGATGGTGATTGATTCATTGCCTTTCAATGTATATGAACGCTTGTCATTTGTGAATTGAAAATGCATTGATTTGCCATCAACTTTCTTTCCATCATTGTTCACATAACTGATTGTTCCTTCACGCTGCCCACGATAAATCATCTGTACCGGATTACCTGGATATGATTTATTATGCCATGAAGTATAATTCTTCATTTCCCAACGCGCAATAGATCCACCCTTTGTGCTGATCATGATCTTCAAGAGATCAGTCTCAATGCGAATGAAATCTTCTTGTTGCATATATCCATTCTCAGAGGAAATCGTTCCCGTCGCATTCTTCTTTGCTTCCTTTGCGGATTTGGGCAATTGCTTTGTTTCCACTTTTTTGTTTTCAGTCTGATTGACTTGTCTTTGAGTTGTGCTCATCCACAATATCCATCCGGTGAGGATGAGTGATATCAGTACGAATCCGATGATGCTGCGTTTGTCTAATGATTGTTGTTGCATATTGTGCTTTTATGAATTGATCTTCGTAAAATTATCCAAGTGATGAGAGATTTTCCATAATCTTGGCATGTGAATCTTTGATGGATTCAAGTTTTTCTTGTTCTGCCTTTACTACTTGCTCCGGCGCCTTTGAAACAAAGCCGGGATTATTGAGCTTGCTTTCAATTGACTTGATGAGTCCTGCAAGTCTCTCCGATTCTTTTGTCAAGCGCGCTTTTTCTTTTTCTTGATCGATTGCACCAGCAGTCTCGATAAAAATATCAATGCCGCGAATCACGGATGATAATGCATTCTCGGGCTTTTGTGCATCTTGTGCAATCGTCACTTCAGTTGCTCTTCCAAGTGTTGCAATGGTTGAAGATTGTGCATTCAAAAATGCAGAAATGCTTGCATCAGGCACGCGTAAGATCACAGGCAATTTCTGATGATTTTGAATATTGGCAAGTGAACGCATTTTGCGAATTTCTTCAACAAGCATTTGCAAAAGTTCAAATGATGATTCCACTTCCGGCATCACGCTTGCTTGATCAAAAGCCGGATTCAATGCCGTGCAGATGGTGTCGGTCTTCTTATCTGTTGACAATTCCTGCCATAATGTTTCTGAAATGAATGGCATCACGGGATGAAGGAGTCGCATTGTTCCATCAAAGATGTGCATGGCACCGTGCACCATTCTCGCTTTTTGCTCAGCATCTTGACTTGCATTGATTTGTGATTTGAGAATCTCAACATACCAATCGCAGAAATCTCTCCAAATGAACTCATGCAATGTGCGAGCATATTCGGTGATGCGATAATTGTTCAAATGATCTGCCACATTCTTGATCGTGGAATGATAGCGCGAACGAATCCATTTGTCTGCTGCGCTGAGTTCATCCTCCGAAGGCATCGATGATGCACCAGAGAATGGATTTTCATCGCGTTTCATCATGAGAAAGCGTCCGGCATTCCAGATTTTATTCGCAAAATTTCTTCCAAGTTCAACTTGAGGAACATCTTGCTCTTTGACTTCCAATCGAACATCAGTGCCAAGTGGCGCGAGATAGACAATCGTAAAGCGCAATGCATCAGATCCATATTTTGCAATGACATTCAAGGGATCAGGAGAATTGCCGAGAGATTTCGACATCTTTCTTCCTTTGCCATCACGAATGATGCTTGTGAAATACACATCACGAAATGGAATTTTACCGGTGAATTTCAGAGAAGCCATGATCATTCTGGCAACCCAGAAAAAGATGATGTCGGGTCCGGTGACAAGAAGATTTGATGGAAGATAAAATGACATATCATCAGTGTTCTCTTGCTTTCCATCGGCAAGCCAACCCATTGTGGTCATTGGCCATAGCCAAGAAGAAAACCATGTATCCAATACATCCGGATCTTGCTTGAGTGTTGCATCTGCCCGCAATCCAAGTTTTGTGCGTGCTTCATCTTCCGATGATGCTGCGGTGAATGTCCCATCTTCTGCATAGAAAACGGGGATGCGATGTCCCCACCACAATTGACGAGATATGCACCAATCACGAATGCCTGTCATCCAATGCTCATAGGTTTTCACCCAATGATTTGGATAGAACTTGATACCACCGTCCAATACGGCTTTCAGAGCGGGCTCGGCGAGTGGCTTCATATTCACAAACCATTGATCACTCAAATATGGCTCAACGGGCTCGCCGCCTCTTTCTGAAAATCCAACATTATGTGTATAATCTTCTACTTTTTCGATGAGATCGAGTTCTTGCAGTCTTGCCATCACTTGTTTTCTGGCAACAAAACGATCTAGACCCTTGAATTCACCCGCAAGTTCATTCAATGTTGCATCGGCATTGATGGCATTCGGCATGGGAAGAGAATGTCTGATCCCAACTTCAAAGTCATTCGGATCATGTGCAGGCGTGATTTTAACGCATCCGGTTCCGAAAGTGGGATCGGCATAGTCATCGCCAATGATTGGAATTGCTTTGCCCGTAATTGGCACGATGACATTCGTTCCGATGAGATGTTTGTAGCGTTCATCACCCGGATTCACAGCTACTGCAACATCGCCGAAAATCGTTTCGGGGCGTACTGTAGCGACATTGAGCCAGTCATTGCCTGATTCAAAATGATATCGAAGGGTATAAATATGCTCTTTGACTTCTTTGAAGATCACTTCTTCATCGCTCAAAGCAGATTGAGCCACGGGTGACCAATTGATGATGCGCTTTCCGCGATAGATCAGCCCTTCATCGAAGAGTCTAATGAATGTTTCGCGAACGGCATTCGAGGCGGATTCATCCATAGTGAACAAAGTGCGATTCCAATCACAGGAAATCCCAATTGAGCGCATTTGTTGAAGGATGATATCTCCATATTGATGCTTCCAATCCCACACTTGCTCGAGGAATTTCTCGCGTCCGAGATCATGTCGAGTCAATTTTTCCTCGCGAAGCTTTTGCTCCACTTTCGTTTGCGTTGCAATTCCCGCATGATCCAAGCCGGGGAACCAGCATGTTTCCTCACCCAGCATACGATGTCGGCGGATATAGATGTCTTGAATCGTATTATTGATCACATGTCCCATCGTTAAAACCCCTGTCACATTCGGAGGAGGCATCAAGATGGAATACGGAGTTTTATCGCTATTTGGTTTGGATGAAAAGACGCCTGATTTCAGCCATCGTTCATAGGTGCTTTGTTCAATCCCTGAGGGATCATAAGATTTTGACAATTCGCTCATGTGAAATGTATGTTTCGGACTTTGGAGTAATGCAATTTGCGAAGAGCAAAAATACGAAATCTTTTGCTGAGAGGTGGGAGCCGAATGATGCTTATTTCAATGAAAATTGGCCTTAGATCAAAAAAAATTATATGTTTGTACACCGTCTTGAGGGAAGCAGCACCCGATAGGCATAAACCAATCAATACTTTCAAACGAATTCTGAGTAAGAATGACGTCAAAGTCAAGGTCCCGTCGTGTCCGTAAAACAAGGACACCCCGCCAGACCCGTTCGCTCATGAGTCGCCTTGCTTGGGGCAAAATCATTGCCACAGCAATCGTGCTCGGAGTGTTCGTCTCCATCGTCGTCGCCGATAAAATTCCACTGATCGGTGCTTCATGCAATCCCGAGCCGCCTCCAGTAAAGACAACAAAAAAAGTCATTGAATTAACATCTGAAGATAGCACGAGATCAATCGTGGCATTTCGATCAGTCATTCAATCATTGATTGATCAATCCGGTGTGACATCAAATGGAAAAATCAGCATTCGTATTATGTCCGCACAGCAGAATGAAATTTTCTTTGAGAGAAATCCTGATCACTATCTCACTCCTGCATCCACGACAAAACTCTTTCCAACTTTTGCCGCTTATGCATTGCTTGGTGCAGACTATATGATTCCCACAAAAGTATTTACCGATGGGGTAATCGAAGATGGAATATTGAAAGGGAATATTTATCTCAAAGGATTTGGCGATCCAACGCTCACCGAACCGGACATCAAAGAACTTGCACTTGCAATTGCAAAAAAAGGCATCAAAGAAATTGAAGGGAATGTCTATGCCGATGCATCTTATTTTGACGATATCACCCAAAGACATATCTATAGTGGCGACAATGAAATCGTTGAAAAACTTGCTCCAATCACAGCATTAGGCATGAATCGAAATGGCTTTGCGGTTGAAGTTCAAGCAGGCGAAGTATCGATTTTTCCTCATTCTGATGCAATCAGCATTTCCAAGGCGGGTCTTTCTGCTAAAGAACTCCCAGCGCCGATTATCAAGAGTGCAAAGACGAAGCAAACTTCCTCAGTAAAGACAAAAAAGAAAACTACAATTGCAACAAAGAGCAAAACATCCAAAAAAACAGCGTCAAAAAAAGTTACTGCAGTAAAAGGCAAAAAGAAAGGAAAGAAAAGAGCAGCTTTGGATCCAATCATACTTGAAATGACAAAGCATGTTGGTGATGCTCCAAAAGCATCGCGGTCAAAAAAAAGAAAAGCCCGGGTGAGAATTGCAACAAGTGGTTCAGCATCGGGTATGCAAATTGTTTCAGTCAGCGGAAGGGGATCAGCGAATACATATCTCACAATGAAATATCCCGACATGTTTATTGCCGGTGCTTTGCGTTATCAATTGCGCATGGCAGGTATCACGATTGGTGGAAGCATTGCACGCAAATCAACTCCTGAGAATGTAGAACTCCTTGCTGAATTCAAACATCCTCTCAGTTATCTTGTTGGACTCGTCAATAAAAACAGCGATAATTTTTTGGCAGAGCATGTATATAAACTTGTGGGTGCTGCTGCGGGCGGACAAAAAAACACAGGGAAAGTCGCAACAGAAACAGTGAAGCGAGTACTCTCCAATCACGGAATCCCGGTCGATGGCATATGCATTTTTGACGGTAGTGGTTTATGCAGAAAAAATTTATTCTCTGCATCAGTGCAAACCATGCTGCTTAATCGTGCATTGAAATTACCTTTTGGACAAGATTATAAAAATTCTCTTTCTGTTGCAGGAGTTGATGGAACATTGAAAAAGCGCATGCTTGGAACCTATGCACAAAGTAATCTGCGTGCTAAGACCGGCACTTTGCGCAATACAAGCGCTCTTTCTGGCTATGCATATACAAGAGATGGGGAACAATTGATATTCTCCATCATATCGAATGGACCTTCGGTTGGAGAATATAAACAACTTGAAAATCGCATCGGTGAAGCGATTGCAAACTTCAGTTATGCCTCATCGTTGAAAGGAACACAATGAACCGCCAATCACTTTTCATAGTATTGTTCATTAGCTGCTTTGGATTGTCCTGTAGCAATCATCAATCTGCACATGATGATATATCCATGGTTCGAACCAATCTTTGTGGTGGTGCCGATAGATCAAATAATTTTATGTCCGTTGCAGAACGCTTCACTGCTGAGACCGCAATCTTCGAACAATTTCCATTAAGCGATTCACTCGGTTTATCATCACTCATGGCGATTGATGAAGTCAATGTAGCATTTGCAACAGAAAATGGATTTGTTGGGATTGGCAATTCCTCACTTGTAAAATGGACATTGAAAGTGTCAACCGGAAAGGGATATGTTGCATCCGGAATGTGTAGAGACACCTCAGGAAATTTATACTGTGTGAGCACAACCGGATATATGATCAAGATTTCTCCTGATGGCATCATGCAATGGCGGAAGCGTTTGCTATCCGATCATGCAGGACCAATCATTTGGCTGGATTTATTGTCTGTGAAAGATGGAATTGTTGCTTGTGGTGATACAACAATGTTCAAAGTCAATGTTGATGGTCAAATCATGTGGAGACAAGATAGATCATCCACACCTGTCAGAACAATCAGTGCAGACAAAAATGGCAATCTCTATGCATCACATTCAATGGGGGAAATTGGTGGTACGGATACGCTCTTGTGTTATAATCCCGAAGGTAGAGTTCGCTGGAAAGCTGTGCTTCCATTTGTGCGTCTTACCACGCAACCTTTGGTACATGATGATAGAATTTTTGTTGCCGGACAACGCATTGATGATGGTAGAAAAAAACCTGCACTCTTTTGTTTCAAAGATGAGGGAACAAAGTGTTGGGAAAAATTATTGACCGAAACCCCACGTTTCCTCTCATCAGATGAGCAATCATTGTATATCGTTTCTTCAGAACCACGCATTGCAGAAAAAGCAAGAACACTCATCATGGGATATACGCATGATGGCATCAAGCGCTGGCATGTGTATGTATCAGCACAAGCGGTGGCACCGCTTCTTGTGAGCAAAACAAATATCGGTTTGCTTGCAAAACATGAGCAATCTGCTGCTGATTTCTTTCTTTTTGATAAAGAAGGAATTCTAGAATCGCAATTCTCATTCGCGGAAAAAGGAAATTCTCATCAGGCAGATTTTCTCCCTATACCAACTGTCTTGAATGGCTCTACGATTGCGCTTCCATGCAAGAATAAATCCGGAGTTGTGGCAGTGCAAGAAAAGCGTGGTTTATTGTTTTAATTGAGGATGCATAACTTTATTATACATCCACAGCAAGAACCATTGAGCCCCCAATCTTCCAAAGCTTAAACCAATTGCTGCGGCGATAATCCCCACCGGCTGAAACACTGTGACTGTCAAGAATATCAATGTAATCATCCCACCAACTTCAATCAAGGTTGAATATGTGACAATTGTATTTCTGCGATTATTCATCATGATGGATCGTAAATATGCAAAGCTTATCGCAAGAAATGGAAGAATCACAACAATGCGAGCGGGAAGTACGGCAAATGCTGCTAATTCATCAGACAAACCATATAAACCTGACAATACCGGATGAATCAATGGCGTAAACACCAATATGGCATAGATGCTTGATGTGGTGAGTCCAACCGTCACACCAAATTTTCGCAAACTTTTGTTTTGCTCATTGCGGGGCCCAAGCAAAGCGAGTCCAACTTCTTGATAAGCAAAACCTACACTTCTGAAAATAAAGACGAAGGATTCGATCACAGGCAATACTGCAAGCGATTCAAGCGACATCGGACTTCTTCCAATGAAGAATGTTATGATCGGCATTGATGCCATCCCGATAAGCGAAGTGAGAGCAAGCGGTGTATAATAAGAAATCATGTAGCGATTCGTGAGTGGCGCTTCCGAAAAATGTGCCGGCTCATTTCGAATCGCATTGATTGTCTCATGCGCCATGATGCGAGTTGCAATGGATTCACAAATCACACCAATCGTTAGCGACATACCACCAATATAGGTTCCGGGTAAGTCTGAAAAATTCACCAATGCAATAGCAGAAAGAAACATCGTAAGAAGTCGCACGACAGTTCCAATTGCAACTTTCCTTGTTTGATGCGCGCGTATCAATAATCCTTGCCAAAATCTTCTGAATCCAATTGCTGCCGGCCATAAAACCATTGCCGCCAAACAGCCATACATCAATTCTCCAACTTCAGGACTGAGATTGAGAAGTGTATATGCGATGAAATTGAAAATGGAAGGAATGAGCGTGAGAAGCATTCCTGCCGTGACCATGATATTTAGCTTGATGATGAATCCTCTGAGGGCATGATAACTTGCTGAATCCCTTACAAGTGCGATCGAAGCACTCAACATCATGATGATGGGTGATTCGATGATCATCGCAATTGCCGTTGCCACACCATATGCTGCAAGATTATGCTTTGGATCATCTAATCTTGCAATGAGGGATGTCAATAATGGTCCTTCTGCAGCCATCATCAGCCATGTGGCAGACAAAGGGTACCAAAAGCGAAAAATAGCACGTTGACTTAAAGGTTCAATGGTTGACATGGGTTTCTATGGGGTTGATTGCCATAATGACAATCGATACATATGCTGCAATGTTACGGTATTTATGCGAGAGCATTGGCATAAAAGCCATTGCATGGGACAAGCTCATGAAAAAATCGTAATTTTGCCATCGCAAAACATACTGATATAATCAATGTCAACTCTGCTTTCCATTCAAAATATCGTCAAGACATATCCAAATGGTCATACCGCCCTAAAGGATATCTCTTTTGAT
>Ga0129333_10000886_pt1 | contig 26381 bp, 17 predicted proteins | sample CPB6_08_DNA_FD_94474 | JGI IMG/M metagenome (GOLD analysis project Ga0129333, IMG submission 94474) | Freshwater to marine salinity gradient microbial communities from Chesapeake Bay, USA - CPBay_Sum_0.6_0.8_DNA | ecosystem: Environmental > Aquatic > Marine > Coastal | place: USA: Chesapeake... | reverse complement strand
GGCTGCTCGACTCCCATTGAGGCTGTATTCGTTTACCGTCAGATCTTGGGCATTGCGAGGTAAGAAACTAACTTTAGGTCTCAAATGGTTACGGCTCTGTGAAAAAGCGACAACCGTAGGCTCAATTCGTGCTGCTGATCAGTGCGATGCGGGTTCCGTTGACATGCAAAAGCTAGAGTATGGGGGTACAGGTCAACCGCCTCCTGTTGAAAAACAACTCTACTAGATCAGTGACTGATGCACTCGGATGAAGGCGTCATCATAATTTGCCCCTAGCGGGCAAATTATGACTGAATTATCTGGATGAATGCCTTCTTAAAAGAATAATTAAAAAAAAAGATTTCTGAGCGCAAGCGAAAGAAATAGATTTGCATAGCAAATCTTAAAAGAATCCAATTCCTGACTTTTTAGTTATTTCTAAATTTTCCTGTATAATCTTTGCAATCATTTCTCTTTCATTGATGGTTAACTGACTAGCTTCTTCATAGGTTATCCCACCCCTCATAAACCAACACATTTTAAGTAGTTCCTGCTTTATGGCTTTTGATTCGCGATCGAAATCATCAAGGATTTTTACGATTTCGTCATCGCTGGCTGTCAAAAGCCTTTGACGAAAAAATTTGCGTAATCAAACTCCAATGGAATAATATAGCCCTTGGTGCATTCCGAGCACTGTACAGAACTGGGTTTAGGTGCGCCTTGAGCGTTGATCTCTGTCAATCTCAACTGCACTGCTCTGAGTATATCTGCTGCTGCATTTGTGTAGAACTCGTGAATGAAATCATATTCACTTACTCTTGTGTTTGCATCAATTTCAATGTAGTCAGTGGCCTTAGCAGTCATTTCAATATTGGCGTCGACTATTCTTGTCATACTGTTTTGAATTTCTTGAGCTCTTAGTTGTGGATCAATATCAGGTTTTTCTAATGCTTGTAGTAATTTTTGTTCTTGAAAACTCACAGTGTTTTCACGATTTATACCGAAAAATGGTACTGGTTTGAGTTTGATTTGTAGATTGGATACTGCTATAAGATGATTATAGTCAGGGCATTGGATACTACCTAGCACAGTGCCTAGGTCAACACCGTGCCTGTTTTCTGCGGCACAATGTGGGCATTTACTGTCAATGTCCATGTTTGGGCCGTAAGTGGCTATACGAATTCCGATTAATAACGCATCAACATCGACATTTGGTGTAGCCCAAGCGTCTTTTATTGACGGGCAACAACTTTGAATAACTTCAACTATGCCGCTGCCATTCATTAGCGCATCCGGGGTTCTCAATGTGATTTCATCACGAGCTGTCATTGGCATAACCGGAATTTGGCCAGTAACAGGGATATCAATACTGCCTTGTGGCCAAAATCTACCACCACTAGGTAGTTCCATGTGAATAGCAGCTTGTCTAAAAAACTTGTGCAAAGGATTGACTTTATCCATAAATTGATTCCATAAATATAATTGACGCAGTATATTTATAGGTATTTTTTGCCATGACCGGAATTACACAAAGCGAAATGGAAGGTCTATTCAGGGAATATTTTGGTGCCCCTGACAAAGCTCCATTGGACAAAAAATCGCTAGACGAGTTCCTTAAGAAAATAAAAGAAAATACCGAAGCCATGGAAAAATCCAATCCTTGGTATAAAAAAACTGAAAGTTTACTGAAAGGCCAAACTCGTAGTTACCAAGATATTGGTACGGAAATGGACGAGTTTACTCGTAGAATTCGCGAAGCCGAAGCTGATGTGGCAAGGTATGGTGCCACCGAAAAAGGTGTAGCAGCTCAAAAACAACTTGATAACTTGCGGCAATCACGAGCCAGTCGAGCTCAAGTATTGGCACAAGAAGGGCTTGGTGTTGCTACTCAAAATACAGCAGCCACTATGACTTCGGCCATTGGTACAATAATAAATGGAATTTTTAATTTTGCTGAAAATCTACAACGAGGTGCCAGTGGAGTTGATACTGGATCTCAGGCAGCAATAGATTCGGTAAGAGCAACTGCCCAAGCCACACAAGCCATGGGCGGCAATCTCAGTCAATTTGGTCAATACTTAGCATTATTGCCGGGTCCATTAAAAGCATTTGGTGCTGCTCTTATTGGCGCCGGACAGCTTATGGAAGGTCTAGCCAAGACCCAAGAGGTAGTAATTAAGGCTATTGATTTTTTACGCAACGAAGTTAATAAAACTACAAAAAGTTATAGAGAAGTATTTGATGCCGGTGCTACACTGGGCGGTGGATTAGTGGGCCTAAGGCAACAAGCCAATATGGCTGGCCTAGGAGTGGCACAATTTAGTGCAGCTATTTCTAAAAGCCGTGATGACCTTGTGCTAATGGGCATGGGCATGGGCGAAGCAGCCAAACAGATAGGTGGTGTAAGTCGTGTATTGCGTAACAGTCAACTAGGTGATCAGTTAACTTTGCTAGGCTATAGTTTTGAGGAACAAGCAGGACTTGCAGCCAGTTTAATAGCCAACCAAAGAGCAGCCGGGGATGAAAGAATACGCAGTGATGAGGAAATAGCACGAATGACTGCTGAGTACGGAAAAAATCTTCGTATAGTCAGCGACTTAACTGGTAAGGACGCTAAAAAACTACAAGATCGTGCTCGACTAGAGTCAATGCGTAACGAAGTATTAAGCAAGTTAAGCGCAGAAGAAAGTGTAAGATTGCAGAGAGTACTGGCACAAACCCCTGAACAAATGCAAAGGGCAATATTACAAAAAGCCATGGGTCAGGTAGTTACAGACATTCCATTTTTAGTTGCGGCACAACAACAACCTGCACTAATGGGTTTTGTGGACAATGTTGTTGGCATGATAAAATCTACCATGGACCCTGAGCAAGTCACAACAATGATGCAAAGTGAAGTTGGTAGGTTGCGTGATAGAATGCGTGAAACTGCGGCATCAACAGATCAAGCTCTGAGTTTTAGCGCATTAATGACAAATAATTTAAGCGGCAATACTAAAGCAGCGGCAGATATAACTAATCAAATATTACAGCAATTGGTCTATTCGGAAAAAGCTGCCAGTGCTGCTGGTGCAAATATAGCTGAGACTGCTACAAATACAAAAGGTCTAAATGGTGAAGTCTTGGCACTAGAAAATTCTACACAAAAAATGAGAGTGGCATTAGAATCTCTTATGACCGGCCCGGATGGGCAAGGGCCACTAAGTAAATTTGTAAGTGTATTGCGTACTGTGGTTGGCATAGCTGAAAAAACCTTGATGGACAGCGCATTCAACCCCGACGGTACACTAAAACCTGAAGTTATCAGTGCATTACAAAATGCCGGCAAACCACCAGAGGCTGCGGTTGAGGGTCCTGGTAAAACATTAGGCGGTGTGGCTGGAGCATATGGCATGGGCATGATTGGTGCAGGAATGGGACAAGCTCTTATTCCTATACCGGTAGTGGGCGCAGCTATTGGCGGATTGGTGGGCGGTACCATAGGGTATTTTGGCGGTGGTGCTGTGGGTGGGCTAGCTGATAAAAAAGCCATTGGTGGGGACATTTTTCCCGGTAAACAATATCTTGTGGGTGAACGAGGCCCAGAATTAGTACGACCATCTGCTTTTGGCAGAGTGTCTAGTACTTCAAACTCGCGAGATTTTCTAGGGCAGTTAAACAGTTCAGTAAATGGTGCGCTGCTGGCAGTGCAAGATACACAAAAATCAGTTAGACAAATATCAGATCAAGTTGTTGAATCAACAAGAAATTCAACCAGTCTCACTAATATGGATCGTAACTTTCAAAACGATTTGAAAAATGTATTACAAGAAAATAATATGATAAGCAGACAGCAAATTAGTGTAATGGCTGAGGTAAGAGATCATATTAGAGAAATGACAAGAACTCAAGGTAAAATTTATGCAGTTCAAACTTAAATAAATATTATTTTTATGAAACAGAAAATCACTAGGACTGGCCCACATGACATGGCGTAAGTATTTTAAAACTCCTAACACGAGTTTATTGAGTCCATTAGGTAATAATTTATCTGATACTGGGCCGGGTGCTTCTCCGGCATACCGTAATTATCAAAGCAATTTACCTGAATTGTATACAGGCCATCCAAATCGTATTGAGCGATACAACCAGTATGAACAGATGGACATGGACAGCGAAGTCAATGCTGCTCTTGATATTTTAGCTGAATTCAGTAGTCAGCCTGATGAAAATACAAATTTACCTTTTTATATTCATTATAATGATAATCCAACTGAAACAGAAATCGATATAATTAAAGAACAATTGCAGACTTGGTGTACATTAAATGATCTACATAAAAGAATATTCAAATTAGTGCGTAATACACTCAAGTATGGTGATCAAATATTTGTAAGAGACCCAGAGACATTCAAGTTGTATTGGGTAGAAATGAGTAAAATCACCAAAGTCATAGTAAACGAAGCCGAGGGCAAAGAGCCTGAGCAGTACATACTGAAAGATATTCAACCAAATTTAAAAAATTTGACAGTTACTGCGGTCAGCACCAGTGATACCTATATAAATCATCCTCAAGTGGGTGGTCCGAGTGGCGCATATGTGCAACCAAATGCGCCCTTTACTGGTGGGAGTAGATTTGCGAATTCGCAAAATGAAGTAGCAGTTGACGCTAAACATGTAGTACATCTTAGTTTAACAGAAGGACTTGATATATTCTGGCCTTTTGGTAACAGTGTATTGGAAAATATTTTCAAAGTATTCAAACAAAAAGAATTATTAGAGGATGCAATTATTATATATCGAGTGCAGCGAGCACCCGAGCGTAGAATATTTAAAATTGATGTAGGTAACATGCCCAATCATTTGGCTATGGCCTTTGTAGAGCGCATCAAAAATGAAATTCATCAGCGTCGTATTCCTACACAAACCGGCGGTGGTGTAAACATGATGGATGCCACCTATAATCCATTGAGTACGAATGAAGATTATTTCTTTCCACAAACAGCAGATGGGCGCGGAAGCTCGGTTGAAACTTTGGCTGGTGGTCAAAATTTGGGCGAAATAACAGATTTACGCTTCTTTACCAACAAGTTATTTCGTGGTTTGCGTATTCCCAGTAGTTATTTGCCTACAGGCTTAGAAGACGGTACTCAAAGTTATAATGATGGTAGAGTTGGTACAGCATTAATACAAGAATGGCGCTTCAATAGGTATTGTATTCGTTTACAAAATATGATATCTGGCGTATTAGATCAAGAATTTAAAACTTATTTACGCTGGCGCGGTATCAGCATCGATGGACAATTATTTGAAATCAAGTTAAATGAGCCACAAAATTTTGCTCAACACAGACAGGTTGAGGTTGATACACAGCGAATCAGTACATTCACAAGTTTAGAGCAAGTACCTTACTTTAGCAAACGCTTTCTAATGAAGCGTTATCTAGGTTTAACTGAAGAAGAAATGCAAGAAAACGAAACCATGTGGACTGAAGAGCAGGGTACAGCACCAGAAGGAGAGCTGGATGTTGGAATGCGTAGTGTGGGTGTAACTCCCGGGGCTCTTGCCACAGATTTAGAAAATGTTGATGCAGCGCAAGCTCAATTAGGCGGTGCCGAGGGCGCTGATCTAGCAGCCGGTATGGGTGGTGATCAAGCTGCACAAGCGTCGGGCGCTTTAAGTCCCATAGGTGGAACGCCGTCGGCAGCCACTAATATGGCTGCGGCTGTATAAATATAGACATGTATCTAATAGAGTTTTTTGATAAAATGCCCGACGGCTATCACAGCGACAAGGACGACAACACTGCCAAAAAAATGACAGATGTTCGTTCCACACGCCTCACTATCTCTCGTATACGACAGTTGCGTAAGATGAATGATGTCAAGAAATTTGAGAAGCAACAGAAGATGCAAAAGATATCAACACAGTATAAACCACCGGCAGCAGCCGCTGAAGCAGCAGGTTTATAATCAAAATAGGTTAAAAACCACCTATTTGACCCATAAAATCCAAATATATTGTAAATAAAACTATACTTAACCAATTTATAGGAGCCCCTAGAATGAACAAGTATGAACAGCTAATTGAATACATTATCAATGAGCATGAAGATAAGGCTCGCGAACTTTTCCATCAAATCGTAGTTGAGAAAAGCCGTGAGATTTATGAAAATCTCATTGACGAAGAGGGTTTTGACCAAGTCGGTAATCTAGTCGACGAATTAGAAACCGAAGATGAAGTAGGCATGGCCGAGGCCGATCCTAATGCCGATGACATGGACCCAATGGGTGACATGGAAATGGACGCAGAAATGCCCGGTGATATGGAAGAGCCAGGCATGGACGACATGGGTGACGAAGGCGGCGAAGGTGAGCTAGAAGATCGCGTTATGGATCTTGAAGCAGCCCTAGACGAACTCAAAGCCGAATTTGACGCTCTTATGAGTGACGAAATGGACGAGCCAGAACATGCAGACATGGACATGGGCGGTGACGAAGGTGGTGAAGAGCCACCCAAGGAAGCCTTTGATCCGGGTATGGTGCGTGAGTATGTTGACAAAGTTGCTACACCAAGCAATGCTGAAGGACAGACTATCGGAACAGGCGCCAGCGACAAGCCAACCATGCAAACTCGCAGTCCCAACATCAACAAAGCCAACAACATGGGCGGTAGTGCCGGTAACATCTTAAAAGGTGGTACAGAGCAAGCTCCTGAGGGCAAAGCAACACCACAACCTTCTAACCAATACAGCAAAGGTAAAGGAAACTTGCCTCATGCTGGAAGTTATGAAAATGTGCCAGGTGCAAAAACCAAGGGTTATACCGACAAAGCCGGCGGCAGCAAGCCAGAAGGTAGTACCACTGATGGTAAGATGGCCGTACAGGGCAAAGCCTTTATCGGAACAACTGTAAGAAACAAGTAATATGAATAGATACCTACGCGAAGATCTCACATTCGACCATGCCAAGATGCAGGTCGAATCTATAAACCGCTCCGACGGTGGCAAGGATCTTTACATGAAAGGTATATTCATCGAAGGTGGGGTTAAAAACGGTAATAACCGAGTTTACCCCGTCAACGAAATAGCCAAGGCCGTTGAAAGTATCAATGAGCAAATCAAAAGCGGCTATAGTGTCTTAGGTGAAGTTGATCATCCCGATGATTTAAAAATCAATTTAGATCGAGTCAGCCACATGATTGAACAAATGTGGATGGATGGTCCAGCCGGGCACGGTAAGTTAAAGATTCTACCTACGCCAATGGGTCAATTAGTCAAGACCATGTTAGAAAGTGGTGTAAAGTTAGGAGTTTCAAGCCGTGGTAGCGGCAATGTCAACGAAGGAACTGGCCATGTCAGTGAATTCGAAATTGTAACAGTAGACATAGTAGCACAACCCAGTGCCCCACATGCCTATCCTAAAGCCATATACGAAGGTTTGTTAAACATGCGTAATGGCCATCGTGTACTTGAAATAGCCGGTGAGGCTAAAGAAAATCAACAAGTGCAGAAATATTTGAAAGAAGCTGTTAAGGCTTTGATCAAGGATCTAAAAATCTAAGGAGAAACCGCAATGTTTGACGCTTTAAAACCATTGCTAGATAGCGGTATTATCAATGAGGACACACGCCGTGAGTTAAACGAAGCTTGGGAAGCCAAGTTAACTGAAGCTCGCGAGCAAATCCGCGCCGAGCTCCGTGAGGAAATGGCCACCCGCTATGAGCACGATAAGTCTGTAATGGTCGAAGCACTAGACAAGATGGTTACTGAAAATCTCGCTAAGGAAATTACGGAATTTGTAGACGAGAAAAAAGCCATTGTCGAGGATCGTGTGCGTATCAAGAATCACATGCTTGAAAGCGCCGGTCGTTTCAACGACTTCATGGTAAACAAACTAGTAGAAGAAATCAAAGAACTACATTCTGATCGCAAAATTCAAAAAGAGAATTATCAGCGTTTAGAAAAGTTCATTGTTCGCGCTCTCGCTCAAGAAATCAGCGAGTTTGCTCAAGATAAGAAATCAGTTGTTGAAACAAAAGTTCGTCTAGTAGCCGAAGCCAAAGACAAACTTGAGTCAATTCAACGCCGTTTTATTCAGAGCAGCGCACAACTAGTTAAAGAATCAGTAACACAAAAACTAGGCGCAGAACTTACTCAACTTAAAGAGGATATCCAACTTGCTCGTGAGAACATGTTTGGACGCCGTATTTTCGAAGCATTTGCCAGCGAGTTTTCGTTGACTCATCTCAATGAAAATGTAGAAATACAAAAGCTAAGAAAAGTTATTGATCAACAAACTGAGCAGCTTGCAGAAGCCACATCGGCCAAGCAACAAGCTCAACAAATTGTTGAATCTAAAGAACGCGAGATTCGCGTTATTAAAGAAAGCCAGGATCGCAAAGCCGTAATGGATGAGCTACTTGGTACATTGGTTAAAGAGAAGCAATCGGTAATGCGTGAACTTCTCGAAAGTGTGCAGACTCCAAAATTGAAGTCAGCATTCGAAAAGTATCTACCTGCCGTACTAACTACCGGCGCTAAGGAACCAGCTAAGGCTGTATTAACCGAAAGCCGTGTAACAGTAACAGGAGATAAAACTGCTAAACCAGCAGCAGCCCAAGAAACTGCTACCGAGAACAATGTCGTTGAACTCAAGCGTTTGGCAGGGTTGAAATAATTAGTTTAACCTTAAAGGAAAGAAGATAATGACACAAGAACTATTAGAAAGCCGTTGGGGCGAAACTAAAGAAGCCCTGCTTGAAGGCTTACAAGGTACACGCCGCAATACTATGGGTATTATTCTTGAAAATACTCGTAAAGGACTTATGGAAGCTGTTACAGCTGGGTCAACAACCAGCGGTCAGATCAGCACATTAAACCGTGTGATTCTACCAATCATCCGTCGCGTAATGCCAACAGTTATTGCTAACGAGATTGTTGGTGTACAACCAATGACCGGTCCAGTAGCTCAAATTCATACATTGCGTGTTCGCTACGCTCAAACTGTTTCGGCAGACAATGCTGACAATGGTTCAACAGCTGGCGAAGAAATGCTAAGTCCATTTAAGATCGCTACTGCTTACTCAGGTGGCAGCAACGGTCGTGCTGTTTCAACTGCTACACTAGAAGGTGAACCAGGCAACAGAATCAATGTTCAAATCTTGAAGCAAACTGTCGAGGCTCGTACTCGTAAGTTAAGTGCTCGTTGGACATTTGAAGCTGCACAGGACGCACAAGCTATGCATGGTCTAGATGTTGAGGCCGAAATCATGGCAGCTCTAGCACAGGAAATCACAGTTGAAATCGATCAGGAAATCCTAGCTAGCTTGCGCTCACTAGCACCTGCTACATTAAGCGGCTACGATCAGGCTGCTGTTAGTGGCACAGCTACATTTGTAGGTGATGAGCATGCCGCTCTTGCAGTTAAGATCAATCGTGCTGCAAACTTGATTGCACAACGCACACGCCGTGGTGCTGCAAACTGGGCAGTTGTTAGTCCAACTACCCTAACAGTACTACAGAGTGCAACAACTTCTGCATTTGCTCGTACAACAGAAGGCACATTCGAAGCCCCAACCAATACTAAGTTTGTTGGTACACTAAATGGTGCTATGAAAGTCTATGTTGACAGCTATGCCAGCGATACAACTGCTGTATTAATTGGTTATAAGGGATCAAGCGAGGCTGATGCTGCTGCTTTCTATTGCCCATATGTACCTCTAATGAGCAGTGGTGTTGTTCTAGATCCAGCAACATTTGAGCCAGTAGTTGGCTTCATGACCAGATATGGTTATGTTGAGCTAACAAATACTGCCAGCTCTCTTGGTAATGCTGCTGATTACCTAGAGCGTATCACAGTCGCAAATCTATCATTCCAGTAAATCGGAATATTTTCTCAAGGGATGGGAAGAATGAAAAAGGGCCGCAAGGCCCTTTTTCATTGGGTACAACTCGTTACTGGCACAACCCGCCGGTAAATGTTTGACCAGCCGGACATGCAACATTATTAGTTGTTGTAGTTGTGTTAGTAGTTGAAGTAGTGGTGGTAGTTGTTGTACCTGTTAATTTGGCAATGGCTGCTTGTAACGCAGTCGTATAACCGGCTGCTATATTATTTGTCATGGTACTACCACTAGACACCGCTGTGTTTATGCCGGTTATACCGGCAGCGGCAGCGTTATTGACTCCTGTTATACCAGCAGTGCCTAATGTAGTTGAAGCAGTTAATCCGGCAGCGGCAGCGTTGTTGACCCCGGTGATTCCTGCTGTTGCTACATTTTGCATTCCGGTAAATCCATTTGTGGCTGTAGTTTGTGTAGCAGTTAGTCCCGCTGTGGCAACAGTGCTGAGAGCAGTACCGGCAGCACCTACAGCATCAAACCCAGCTTTGGCTATGTTTGTATTAGAGGTAGCCATGTTCGTACTCATAGCAGCAAATGTGTTATTGGTGCTTTGAGCAGTGGCAGCAGCATTGTTACTTTGTGTTACTGCTATTTGTTTTTGAACATTGGCAGCATGGAGTTGTGCAGCTATACCAAGTCCTTGTGTAACAGTGGGTAATAACACACCGGCCCAACGCAAAAGTTTAGAATTTAAATCTTCTGGTGCTGCAATATTTTGTTGTTGTGCCTGTTGATTCCCGCCACCAGTCATATTGCCCATTTGTATACTTAATACTGCTGCAACTTTGGCGGCACTGTCGCCCGATTTAGCAATTTCTGCAAGTGCATTGTATTTGGCAGTTTGTGCAACCGCATTTGCTTGAGCTATCTTTGCTTGAGTTTCGGCATACATTTTGTAATCTGTATTAGCGGCGCAGCCTGCTACAAACAGGGCGGCTATAGAAATAGCAATAATCGAACGCATTATATCACCTCACGGGTTGTCTATTATTTATGATAAGATGTTTTAACCAGTTTGTCAACTAAAATGGTAAATACTTTGTTCACTCAAAAAGAGTTTATGGGGAACCCACCCCGTAGGGTCTAGAACACCACTAAGGAGAAAACAAATGGGACGCCCTCTTAATAAAAGAAATTTTGGTGCCGATGCTAATCCAAATCTTCGTGTGAGATTTCATAATGGTACTGCCAGTGTAAATGGTGCCATTGTTAGACAAAAAGGATCAAAAAAATTTGTATGTGTTGATTCTGCTGGAACACAAGCAGTGTGTACTTTGGTTGAAGTGGCCGACGCCAGTCTCACAGCCGGTCAAATGACAATTACAGTAACGAACGATGCAGGCACAGATTTGTTTGTAAGGAAAATCAGTGCTCATACTTTGACAGCCAGTGACGGCACTGCATATCCGTGGACATACACCGCCAGCGCAAGTGATAATGCTGTACAGGTTGAAGAAGCCGGTACAAACAGCGTATTTGCAGGCAATGTCGATTTGACATAACTTAATTTAAAAATAACAAGAAAATAGCACCTTAGGGTGCTATTTCTTTTTATAAATATAGTATGCCTTCCTATGATAGAATAACCGGTGATTATTTTTTAGAAACGCTGCGTGATAACAGCGGGTCAGCCAATTTCACTATCACTGTAGATGAAGGCCGTGGCCAAGTTCTTATAAACGGGAATTTGGTTGTGGCTGGTGTATTTTCTAGGGTAGAGTCTGTTCAGACTCTGATATATGATAATTTTATTACCTTAAATGCTGATGCACAGGGCATATGGCCCTATGAAGATGCCGGTATCGAAGTCGCTCGTGGACTGTTACCTAATGTTAGTCTTACATGGAACGAACAAATAGATTGGTGGCAATTTACCAATGATGGGTATACATATTGGAAAATGCTGCGTTTTATCAAAGATGATCCAGACCCGCATTTGGGAGGTCATCTTTACACGGATTGTTATGAAATTAGATCCAGTGATCCATGCAATATCATTTTAACACCAGGGTGGACTGGCGCCGAGGCCAACGCCGCTATTCAAATAACTCATACCTATTCGCCCACAGCCAATGTTGCCTATGTTGAAGGAGCCACGGTGTTGTATGGTATGGATGTTGGCAATGGCCAATCTGGCTTGTACATAACAGATAAGAAAGCGAGAAAAGAAGAATTGATCACCAAGAGGCGTGCGTTGGTTTACTCTTTGGTTTTGTAAGGATTAATATGGCACTAACAAGTACAAATGTAACTAATGTTTTACCTAGCATATATACCAGCGATGGTAGCAGCGCCATTACCACCGTGTATTTTTGTAACACAGGCGATCAAATCGCCTACTTAACTGTTCATGCTGTTGGTAAATTTGATCTCCCTACTGATCAAAATATAATTTATTATAGATTGCCAATTGCTATAAATGATACCTTTATCATGGATACAGAAAAAATTATTCTTGAAGATGGAGATAGTTTGTTTGCTAATCTAGAAGTCAATTACACTCCCGGGGCAACTAGAGTGGTCTGCACAGTATCAACCATAGGAATTTAAATGGGTCGTTTCGTAAAGAATAAAGAATTAGATTCTCAAAGTTACAGTATAAGATTACCTATGGGTTCCAATGTATTGGCGCCAAATGACCCTGTTACCGGGTTGATTAGATTCAACCAATCACGCAGTAAAATTGAGTTTTATGATGTAAATCGTTGGAGACCTTTGACTTGGGCTAGTGACATCGAATATCCTTTTAAAGATGTATTTTATGGTACCGGTACTCAAACTGTGTTTGGGCCTATGCGATTTAAATATCCGGTGGGCAATGAAATATTTTTAGTTGTGCATATTCATAATGTGTGGCAAAATCCCGGTATCGCTTACACAATCGATGACTACACCATAAGTTTCTCTAGTCCTGTACCGGATGGACATGCCATAGTTATAGTACATGGATTGGTTCCCGGCGATCCATTTGTACCAATACCGACTTCATGGCAACCACCGCCACAAAGATTTCAGCCTCCCAGCTATCGTATTATTAGCAGTTCGGATCGTGCCATTGAAGTTGACGCTAATCTAATTACTTTTACAGTCACTACTACTAATGTAAATGATGGCACAGTGCTTTATTATAGATTAAGACCGGGTCCTGTTCCGGCAGATCCTGCTGATATCTCAGGTGGCGGGGCTCCATTTCTTTACACTGGATCTTTTGTTATTCAAGGAAATATTGCTACATTTGATATTGAAATAGTAACCGATCTTATAGTTGAGTACGATGAAAGTTTTTATGTAGAGGTCTTGACTGGCAACATCAATGGTACGGTAGTTACTACATCGGTTGAGTATGATATTGTAATTTATGAAGAATTACCTAAGTTGTATAGTCTATCGCAGGATAGATATCTTGTCAATGAAGGGTCTACTGTAAATTATACAATGTACACAAACAAAGTACCAGATGGATCTATATTTTGGTATAGAGTTATTGCAGATCCAGTCATGCCAGTTGACGGCGATGATTTTGTTGGCGGCAACGCAGCCAACATTTTATTTGGTACATTCACAGTTACTTCAAACATTGGTACATTTGCTATCAATACAAGACTTGATTCTGCACCGGATCTTGGGGAAAGATTCTTTGTACAAGTTCGAGAGGATGATGAATATGGCAGAATAGTTGCTAATAGTGCTATTACTGCTATTGGTTGGACATTTATGTGATAAATTATGGCAATAGGTAGAATTAGTGGCCCAATGCTGCTCAAGAATCTTGAGCGCCAAGGCATAGACTTATCTTTTGATGGTGACTTAATTTATTTAGATGTTACCAATAGATATATTGGTATCAATACTAAGTATCCTAATGTTGCTTTGGATGTAGTTGGGTCTGCCAATGTCACTAGTAACTTGTTTGTTGGTGGTACAGTACAGGTAGGCAACTTATACACTTTACCCACATCACTACCTGCCCCGGGACAAATATTAGTAGCCTCGGGCGGCCCCGGACCAAGTCCAACTTTTTGGGCAGGTGGTTTACCATTAGGCACCACTAGAAGAAGAAAGTATGTATTTGAAGTTGACAGTTTATTGGGATACGGTAATGCTGATGTTATAGTATCTATTGGTGTAAGTTCTATCATATACGGACTTACAGTCAGTAGACCAGTTAAAGTAGAAGTGTTTAGTACTAGGGCAATGGATGAGCCTAATCCTTATACTTTTATTGCTACCCCCGATCATTTGACCGATGATGGTACAGTAATTTTGAATGATGGTAGTAGTTTTCAAAGTCGTCAATATAGTATATGGGCTAATCTAGAAGATCCGCCTGAAATGAATGTATATATGAAGATAACTAGCTTGGACAGTTACCTGGCTGGTGATCCTGTTAGAGTAGAAGTATTTTATTTCCCGGCTGTAACAGACCAAGGTGCTCATATGGATGTGGTAATTGAGTTACCTACTCCGGCCTATATTGGCAAGATGGTTTATAATGTAAATGACAATAAGATTTATGTATTCGGACCAACCGGTTGGTTCCCATTACTACAAGCAAGCTAATTCTGTATTAGGATAAATAATTGATACAGATTTAACATTTTCTGGAGAATTTTGCAATGCCGCGCCAAGTTTATGAATTTAGCAGACAAAAAAGAACTTTCTACTCGACAGAAAGAACTGGGTATTTGACGGTAACTGAACTTTTGACTGATTTTATTAATGATGCCAGTGCTCAGGGAGCATTAAAAGTCATTACAACTGATGTCATTGAATCTGCAAATGTTTTAGTACAATACAACAACGATCCGTTGCCCGATGTATTTGAGGGGTATGGTGCTCTTACTCTTGCTAATATAACGATTAAAGATACAACTTGGCCACCAAGACAAAGATTAAGAAAAATCGCTAATCCTGGTCGCGGATATTTTATAGGAGATATATTGACCTATCAAGATCCAGGCCAGCCATCTAATCTAGTTGTTAAAGTAACAGGAATTAATGAACAAACAGGTGGTGTAACTAAATTCGAAGTCTTGAATTCAGGTACTTATGACACTGCAACTTCTAACAATAAAGCATTAGTTTTTAAACCAAAAGGCAACAGATTCAAGCCATATGTAAGAAATGCAGAAGTAAGTTATCTAACCGAACATGCCGATGGCACCGGAAATGTTTTATATTTTGGTGGTAATGTAGTATCTTCTACGGGCTCTGCTGGCCCTACTGTGGTCAAACCTTTTCCTGTGGCTCTTGGGAGTAGTTCTACGGACAATGTTCCGGGCGATAATTGGTTCAGGGCCTACGGAGGCGGTTTATTCATTCAAACGGTTGCTGGTGGGCCGTTAGAAACTGCACCGGGACGGGGAGGACCAGCTCAACCATTTTCTACTAGATTGGTGAAAACTGGTACTCCAGCAGGTGCTCCAACGGATCTTTATAGAGATAGTGCCGGCGATCCTGATTGTAAAACTACACAAGCCTGCACAAGATGGCCTGTAGATGGAATATGGACTCCGGTATTGGCCACAGAAGATCCACCAGTGATTTTTGTTGGACAAGAAATTATTCTAACTAGGCCGGCATATGGTGGAGCAACTAGTACAATTCCTGCAGGTACAACAATAGTTGCAGTGAACAGTTTTCCTTGTGTAGCTGATCAAAAAGTTGTTTCTGTGACAAGCGGTGCGACGACAACGAAAACTTGGTACGAGGAAACCAAAGACTTTTTATGGTTTGAAACCAGTGCACCTATTACAGTAACCAAGGGCGACGAATTTGCTGTGCGCGGCGATGAGTTTGCAATTGACGACACAGCAGATATACCAGCCGATAAGTTTAATGTGACTTTAGAAGCACTTTATAGAATTGATCCATTAAATGATGATTTGGGTGTAACTGGGCAAGCTATCAAAGTTGCCGGCAATTCTTTGGCAGTTACTACATTAACTGCACCTAATAGAACTGGTAATAATCCAAGTCCTACATTTTATCCCATGCTGTTCAAGGGCATGGAACTTACTATTGCCAGTGGAGCTGGCACATTAACTGGTAGTAATGTAACAATCACAAATGTTGCCAATGTAGATGTTTATAACGGTACTGCAAATGTATGGTTGAATGTAAACCAAGCTGCGGGTTTGATAACAAGTCCTACAACCACTGTGAGATTTAAGTTTCCATTTACGCAGCCTTATCGTGTTGCTTTCCAAGCCAATGGTTCCCAGACATTAAATGCCTTTGTTGGCACAGAAGTTCAACTGCGCGACGACGGGCACATTTCACGGGTCACAGACTACCAAGGTTATGTAACTGATTTGAGCGGTATTGTTGGTCAAGTTCCTAGCAAAGTAGTGCTTGATTATCTTAGAGAAGATCATCAAGCCAGTGTAGGTGATCCAACTGCTGATAGTAGTTGGAAAATCACTGGCGGCAATTTTACTAACAATGAATTGACCATGAGTACTGCTATCTCAAATCGAGCAGGTGTAACTTGGACCACCAATTATGTTGATATCAACACATTTGTAGGTGAATGGGTAATTATCAATGGATCGGGTACCCAAACTTTTATACCAATGACCGAGATCATCAAGGTCAAAACCTTTACAGTAGCCGCTGGTGTACCTACAATTACATTTTTAGTAACAAAAGATTATGGACCAACTGCTGTTGCTTTAACAGCTACGAATCATGTGTTTATTTGTCAAAAACGCTATCGCCCACAATATGGGAGTACTATACAGGTTTTAACGGGGTCAATAACTACTGCCCCTTCAAAACTTACATTAGATGATCTTGATAGCACAGATCCAAGAAACCCTCAAGATGCTGATGACGGCAGATATAAAGTTGGTTACGCTGTAGTTGGCAATCAGATTCCCCCAGAAACATTTATAAAATCTGTCACATATACCGCCAAAGCAGGAGCTACAGCGGCCAAATACGAGTTAGACTTAACTAAAGATGTAACAGCGGCAGTAACTTTGACTAAAACAGATCTTGTACATATTGGTCCTATAATTGATAGAAAAACTGATACAAATGATACTTCACAAGGTTTTGTAAATCGTTCAGTAAGAGTGGCTCAGCATCCAGAAAGTTACCCATTGAGCTATATGTGTGCATTTACCAACCGCGGGTTCTTTTTTGGAATTTGGGAAGGTACATGGTCAATCATGCAAAAGAGTCGAGCAAGACAATTAAGTGAAAAAGATGCATGGTTTAATTGGATGTTAGTACAGAGACCAGTTGATAGAAATAATGGACAAGTTCTAACTGTAGGACAAAGTCCAGTATTTTGTGTAAATGGTATTGGTTACAAGTATTGGAAATTCATTGTACGCGAACGCGATGTTATGCATCCAACACAAGGTGACAAAGAAACTAAATCTTATTATTATGATGTTGATGATCATACTGTGGCTGAGGAAACAACTCCATTTCGTGTGCCTGCTGATAGGCACAGCGAGGACAGTTTCTTAGTTATTAATTCAACAGCACAAATTGCTTTGACTGAGGACAGTAGATATTTGGTTTCTTTCCTATATAACCTAACTACACCGAGATTCAGATATTCTGAAGAATTAGACATGATTGGTCAGTCAGCAGGTGATGTGTCTATGGCAAGCTCTGATGTTGTTGTGACTGCATACGGTGAAGCCGGGGCTAGGACATACAAGGCTTTAAGTGCAAACTTACCATATAACGCTGGTTTAAGAATTTGCGTTATTAAAGATGTTTATGAATAATTAGGAGCTTTAAATGACGGTCGTTTCTGTACAGAAATATGGATTTTCTACCATAGATTTGCTAATAGCTGATCTAGATACTGAAATAACAAAAGCACACACTGTTGGCGGGGGTACTGTAACCTACTTTACAAAAGTTTTCCCCACAGGTGGTGGTGCAAATTTTGCTGGAGCAACATATCCCGATAATGCTGTTGTTATCTATGAAACAACAACAGCAGTTAACGGTCTAGCTAATTACATGCCTACATTGACAAAAGTTGGTACAGCATATGCAAACTGTCATTGGAGATTTGGATGGGTAAGGCATGATGATAAAGCCTTTACCGCTCACGCTGGGACTGCACTAACACTGCCCGATGACGGTGAAATATTATTCATGACAAATCGAGCGCCAAATACAGCTGGCCTCCAATACAGGGAACCGCCGGGTTGTATGAATCCAGAATACTGGAGTGGTACCGGTGCTTTTTTTGGTGCACCACCTGTCGCGGGTAAGACTTATCCACAACCTGATGTTGATAAGGCAGGCGAGTTATTTATAAGTCGTAAAAGCAGCATTGGAGCTGAAGAATCTTATCCAATGAATTATATTCTTACAATGAGTAACCGTGGTATAGTGGTGGCCATTTGGGAGGACAACCAAGAGGAAGTTCCCACTGAGGCTGTGCCTAATGCAGGTTATACCGATTTAGAAGATATATACGGTAATAGTCCTATAAGATGGTTTGTTATACAACGAGCAGTAGATAGAGAAACCGGTTGGGTGCGCGGTGGATTTAATATGAGGGGCAATGGAATAGCAAGAATGCATACTGGTGCTTTGACCGGTAACGATAAAGGCTGGGATCCTTATGTAGATGGATTACCTGAACCCAGTAGATCACCCGTTTTTTGTGTGTTTGGTACAGGACAACCGAATACATATAAACGATTTATTGTTAGAGAAAATGATGTTTTAGTTCCTGGACCTAAAAAGAATGCTGTGGCAAATACAACAGACAGTCCAGCAATTATAAATCCATACCAGCAACAGAGTATCACGGAAAACGGCGAATTTGTTGTGACTTTTATTAATAATCTAAGTACAAGTAGATTTAGATACGGCGATGAATTAGATATGTTAGGTACAGTGGGTGCAGAAGTAATGGGCGGTGGTACCAGTATTACCGTTAGAGTTTATGGAGAAACTGCTGATAGGAAATACACTGCCGTATATGGCAATAGGCCCTATGGTAACGGAATGAGAATTATGGTACTGACAGCATCTGCTGAAGCTAACGAAACTAGAAGTAGATAATATAGATGATTTATGCCTAAAGAATGTTTCCAAGTGTATCATCTTGTGTACCAAGTACAACTGTATCAACAAGTTTTGTATCAGGCAAGCAGCAAGAATTAAGCGGTAGTTCAGTGCCGGTGGTAATTACCGGCACTGAAATTTATTACATCACCGAAACCGGTACCGGGTACTTTGTAGATACTATACCCACTGGACCGGGAATCTTAAATCACACCTTGCATTTATTACGAAATCGTATCTACTATCTCGTTTTAAATGCCCCCAGCCAACCAGTTCGTATAACAACCACTGCTGGCGTTACATATACTAATGGTATTCGTTATCAGCAACACATCCCAAATAAAGATACTTTTAGCGGGACTGACTGTATCTTCATTTTAGGAACAACTCTTGGGCAAACAAAATATTATATTGATCCTGGCGTTGTTAATTTTGACGATTATTCAGTTTGGTGGCAGGAAGATTTTACTGTTCCTGATCCATGGCAGTTTCTTGCAAACGGACCAGACTACAGCACTGGTTTTGATGTAGGGTTTGGTAGTTATATTGAATCCGCCTTGTTTGGTGGTATGTGGGAACAACTTAAAATCATACGGGGACGATATGTATTAAGTACCATGTTTGATCAAGCTAGATATATTGTCAAGGTAAACGGTGTAGTAAAAACTCCTTCTACTTTGATAGCTGGAAAAAAATCAAACGGTGATTATGCTATAGAAGTTACCAGTGGTAACAGTTTATATTTTTTTAACAATGTACTGGCAAACGATATTGTCACTGTTGAATATGACTTAGGTGATTCAGGTGCGATTGAAATTAGAACATCGGCTACTACTCCTGCCACATTAAATTACAGATCTCGTATTTCGGGGGCACCCTTTATTGGTACTATAAGAATTTCAAATTCAGGTACAACTTATCCTGCTAATTCCACTGTGAATTTACTCAAGGACGAACTTGTAAAAGTTTCAGTAACCAGTCCTGCCAGTTTTTTAGCTAGAGCATTTTACTATTATTACTTAGATGGGGCTAGATCATCATTTGCTATTGTCAATAAAAATAACTATCAACCACTGATCAAGGTACCGGATAGAACTAAAAAATGGTACAATTATATAAATGATAATCCTAGGATTACTGTTGCAACAGGTAAAGGAATAATCGCTGCTGAAGATACATCGAGGCCCATGGGCAATTCTTTGTCAGCTAATGTTGATATTATCAACAGTGCAATTATTTTAGATCCATTGGCACAAACTGTAAATTTCTTTTATAATGGCGGTTTAGTAGCTAGCTTGGCTTTACCTGGCGGTCCTATTAGTTATCGTAAACATGTGTTTGGTGTTGGTAATATTGAAGGAACTTTGACCAATTTTCGAGGCGCAGTATTGTATGTTTTATGCAATGATTTTAGATGCTATCGTGTTTGGCCCAATCTATCCTACGATAGAACTATGCAGCTTATACCAAAAACTAAGAGTACTTTTGTATTAACAGGGTTGGCAATAAGTGAAGCTATTCCTTTTAGAGGGGACTTTACTGATGCCTCTAGGTTGAAGTTAACGGCTGGCTTATTTCCTGATCTAGTGGCTTTGGAGATAACAGATGCTATTATTTGGTTGATAGGCTATAATGTTGTTTATATTGTTGGCACAAGAAGTCTATCCTTAATCAATATATATTATGTTACAGCTATACACGAAATAGTTGCAGTTACATATGCTAGCCCAACTTCTATTATTGTTACTACAAAAAATCATAGAATCTTGGTAATTTATGCTGCTGGTACCAGCATGGATATTACTCCTACAGGTTTGTTTGTCTTGGGTTCACCTGCCTATTTTAAAGATCCTAAAAATCTTTACAACAGGGTGGTAGTGCCAGACTGCCATAATAGAAGATTAATTTTTATCAGTATTCCGGGATTGGTGGCTTCTTTCTCGAGCACCGGTGATTTTGTACCTGCTTATTGTTTAAATTTTTACAATGATAATAATCTATATGTAACTGGCCATGACACCAATGAAGTGTATGTATATAACTCTCAGTTTCAACTACAAAAAATAAGTTTCTCTAGCAAGGTAACTTTAGTAGATGTGGCTGATGGTTATATATGGGCAGTGCATTGGTTAGAAAACCGAACCACATTAGATTTGGCCGGAGTAGAAAAAATTATTCCGTTTAAACCTTCTCGTAAAGGTGGTTCAACAAGTCATGTCAGTGCTGATCCTTATCAAGTTACGATGTTGGGGCAGCAAGGTATAACTGCATATCCGGCAGCATTAACTCAATGGTGGGTCAACGGTAATTATAGAAATACCATTAACACTGGTGATTATCTTGGAATAGATTTTAGAGCCAGCGAAGAAGGTACAATTACTACGCAACTAGTGGTAGGCGAGCACGCACTTGATTTTGAAGTTGAAGTCAAATCTGACATAAGTTTGTACGATTTTGTTTCTCTTGGTACTATTGGATTAAACAAAATTGGTCTCACTTACACATTTATAGCACCTATCGCGGGTGTGACTGGTACTTATCCTATCACATTCGATGTTAATTTTTGGGGATCTGTGTACAATGAACTGATAGTGACCAACAATGGCGTAGTTGGGTTTGATCCTGCTTATAATATAACAGGAGTAGTTCCTGGGTTTGCAACAGTAATGACTGATGCTATCTTACCTAGGCCGGAATTATTGTACCCTGATTATCCCATAGATAATCGCGATCCTACCAATATCGTACAAGGCACATTGACTACAGCGGATGTCCCTGGTTTTTATTATACTTCGGGGTTGATAGGTGAGTTTGCTTACTTCAAAGCCAAATATATAGGCACCACCGAAGCTTCTTACCCAAGGGGTAGAGTTAATACTACTGCTGCAATTCTTCAAACTGCAACCACAGAAATAAATTTTGTTAATTTTACAGGAATCAGCGTAGGCGATTATATTAGCAATCCAATTACTAGTCCTTTTCCTTATCCTTGGGGAGCGATTGTTTCCACCGGACCAGTAACTGGACCTACTCAAGTTGTTGCTACCGCAGTTTATAATGACACTGATACAGTATATTGGAGCAAAGCCGTTGATAAGTCGTTTTATGTGAGTGCGCCAAAAACTATAAAACAATATAGTTTAATGACATCAGCTGGCGGTAGTGTCAAACACGGATATTATCAACAACAAGACAACACATATGTAACTGGGGATTTCATTCAAGCTATCGAGGCGCCTAATAAAGTTGTTATTGTGAATGGGCATATTTCGTCTGCAGTCACTAACAAATGGGTATTTGATTTCCTTACTGGTGGACCTACTGTTACATATCTTGGTATTACTTCGATAGCATTATCCTCTATCAATTACACAGTAAGAGCTGCGTCTACCGCTACCACAGAAATTTTATTGGCTTACAATTCTCCCCCATTGTCGGTGGGTACCAGTGCTTATAATAGTTTAGTCATAGGACAAAATTTATACAGCGGTTCATTCAGTGGTCCGGAAACTCTAGTAGGTAAAATTACCAAAACAAGAACTTACAGATTAGAAGCAAGGCATGATACAAGACTAGAAGGTGCGGTAATCAAGATACGGGTTATTACTACTAATGTGCCCGATGGTACTATATTTCCTTGGGAGTTCAGTCCTACTACACCAAGTTTTGATGTGTTTACTGATATCGAACCAACAATGGTTTATCGTTTTCCTTTTACTATTGGATCACCTAGTTATACTGTTCCTTATGCAACAAACGGTACCATAGCCATACAAGATAATTGTTTTGAAATTGAATATACTTACGCTACTAACACCGTTGGCGATGTTGGTGTAGAGGCTTATAGATTTGTAATCCCACAAATTAATTCATTAATTAATAGATCGCTGGTTGCTGTGTTACAAATTGTGGAACCTGGTAATTTTGAAAGTTATTTAGTACGCAAGGATCCCAACACAGGATCAGTTACAGTAAACGAATACTATATAGTGGTCACTACGCCACAAACTATGGCCGTCGGTGATATTATATCTAGTAATGTAACTAGATTAACTCTGCCCACTGCGGTCCCTGGGTCAATTGTACCTGCCACTACAACTGTGAATTTTAGGTTACATGAAGCCAAAGTCTATTCTTTTTTAGCACCGATAGTTGTTTCTACTCCGGTGTCATATGATGCTAATTTTGTAACTTTTTCAACTGCTCAAACTTTACCGGCATCAACGCAAGTTTTATTTAAACCTTTTGTTAGTCATCCCACAGCCATATACGAATTTGCATTTTTTGTAGGTAAGAATTTTCAATATTTGGAACTACAATACGACACAAATCATAACTATGGTCTAGACACTGGAATACGCGGAGTAAGCCCAGGTAATCAAATCAAACTACCGGTTGTGGCTCCAACCACAGCTATATTGGGCTCGGCATTGGCCAATGGCAAATGGAAGTTTCTTGGGTTTGGTAGTTTCACTCCTACCCCATTGGGATTCAGGCCTAGAAATCTCAGATATTATCGTCAACCCGGTATTGCATCAAGCGAAATACGCTATGACATATTTGTTGATGTGAAAATTCCCACTTTGAGCGATGTTCGTGCTGGTCTTGAATACGGGTGGTTGTATAGAAATAATAAAATTTACAATGGCGAATCCAGTATAAAGACAGGAGATGTATTGACTGCTGTGATTCCTATGGGCACTAATCAAGCCCCATCTGGAGTTATCTTTAGTTTAGGAACATATCAATTGGCTTTGCCAGTTTATCCATACTACGATGCTCAATTCTATAATTATCAAGATTATTTACTGCCCGGGCAAGCTAAATCTACTAACATTAATCTGTTGACTTCAATACAACTTAGTGAAACTTACTGGGTGCCAAACTACTATAAAAGTGCGGCCGGCAGCGGTGGTAATGAATACATTTATGAAATATTGCCCAGTGGTGGGGGAGCAATGTACACACTATCACCCGGTACATATAACTTTTTAAATATCAATGATGTCATTACTGTACGCAATGTTTTTACTGGTTATAGAGATTATAACCAAACTGAAATAAGTTTGATTAGTAGAAATATTCTTAGAATGAGAAGTCAAACTGTTAATCCTCCTGAAATTATTGATCCGTTAGTATATCCTATTTTGGTAGAGCCTTTTGTAAGGTACGAAACAAACGATACATTAGAATATAAAGATGCTTTTGGTGTTTATAACTTTACTAATAAGTATGACACACCTATAACATCTTTTTTTGGTAATGCTACCTATTATGTTACACCTAGTATTCCTGCAACCAGTGCTACACCAGGAACAACAATTAATCTTTTAGTTGATGAGCCCGGCATAAGTTTTGTTATTGATGGAGATCCTGAATACAATGATAATGTTGCCACTGTAATCACAGGTACTAATACCATTGGACTAGAATGGTATATGTATAATTACTTTCAAGGTAACGCAACTATATTCCAAATAGCAACAGATCCTCTAGACGGCAGCGACATCTATATTGAAGTTGGGAAATGGGATGTGCAACAACGCAGTATTGTTGATGCTCAATTTATTAACAGAACAAGAGATTTAGGAAAAACAATTACCAGTGTTACCATAGTTAATCCTGGTCTTGGGTATGATCGTAATACTATTGGTATTACATTTAGTCAACCTGATTTGCCAACTGGACGATTACCTTTTGCATATGTGGATATCACTGCCACCGGGGCAATTAATCGCATAATTATGCTGGATAATGGTGATGGATACCTTACACCGCCCTCAATTACAATTACTGGTCCTAACACATTACCGGCTGTGGTAACGGCAAATGTAGATGAAAAACTATTATCTCGAGAAAACGAAATTAGAGTGTTGGCAAATCAATATACTCTTAACAAAGTGCAACAAACACAGGGACAATTTGGATTTGGAACAGTTGCCGGCAGTGCAACACCTGTTTTTGCTCCCAAGCTAACAGGATTTACACCGTCTAATAGTAATAATATTGCAAGCTCTAAAGTAGTGTCGGGATATCTTGGTGCTATTAGAGGTTATGCTACAAATAAATTATCCTATCAATATGTGCCTAGTGTAACCGATTTTAAAGGAAAGCTGGAGTATTACCAAAAGGTTTTCCAACCCACTATGTTGTACAATGAAAAAAGATTTTATAGATGGGGGCGCGGTCCTACATTTTTCTCGTCTAGGTTACGAGCTAATCTAAGAGTCTTAAAAGGTCCTACATTTTTCCGAGGACAATTATTCTATAGGTTCCAAAAATCTGTTACATTCTTTACTGATAGGTTGACATATAGATATCTGGGACCGGTTACATTTTTCACTGACACAATACGATATCGTAGAATACTACCTGTAACATATTTTACCAGTAACCCATTTGAGTTTAGGTTAAAACCTGTGACTTATTTTGTTTACAGAAACAATGAAATACTGCATCATAAACCCGGGCTAGCTGGATCCGGCATTGGGCCCAAACGCGGAGGTGCAGTGACTTCTCCAGCAGCACCGGCACGCGATTATTTTGTTAAAAATAATACAATACCTGGCTACGAGTTTAGGAACTATGATGATGTTATCACTTTTACCCCTAGCCCGGCAGGAGATTTGACACCTATTTACGCAGGATCAATAGCTCAATACGGCACAATAATTAATTATGGTGTAGCAGGTTCAACTACATTGGCTTACAATGAAATTCTGTTTACAAGCTATGCTCCAGAAACTGAATCAATGAGCATAATTAGTTTCGACAAAGGATTCAATTCGGAAGCAGTGATTTTACCATTTGGTGCTAACTTGTTCTTAGGTAATCCTCTAATTGTTGATGGATTTGCCGGGGGCAGTGTGGCGGGATCGGCAACACAAGTCGGCAATGCGTTGGTCTATTCAAAATCTTTCCAGGCCACTGACAACAATGTGTTTATAGATTATTTGTTTAATCCAAGTAATGACATGATTGACATAGATATCAGTGGCGAGTATGTCAACCATCAAATAGCAACAAGCCCAATTACATCAGGCAGAGAAGGAAGCCCGACTTATGCCGGATCTCCATTACGCGAAAAATATGCCACTGTGGGTTATGTTTATTGGGATTTTGTAAGTCAATACATTCGTCCCAATCCTTTTACTACTACATTAACTGAGGAATATTATCAAGATAATATCATAACGCAGTCTATCAGAGAAAAATATTATATTCCCAATCCCATGTTACCACAAGTAGCACCTCAGTTGATTCATGAGCATTTGATTCCTAGGTCATTTAGGGAAGAATATTTACAAAATCCTGAAAAATATATTAGTTTGCGGGAACAACTGTATATTCCCACAAAAATCTTTATAAATTTAACTGAAAAATATTATAGACCCAGTCAAATTATTCGTCCTCATAATCCTGAGCTTTATAGACCATATGAAGAGTATCCCGACATAGCGCCTGAGTTG
>Ga0129333_10000885_pt1 | contig 26382 bp, 22 predicted proteins | sample CPB6_08_DNA_FD_94474 | JGI IMG/M metagenome (GOLD analysis project Ga0129333, IMG submission 94474) | Freshwater to marine salinity gradient microbial communities from Chesapeake Bay, USA - CPBay_Sum_0.6_0.8_DNA | ecosystem: Environmental > Aquatic > Marine > Coastal | place: USA: Chesapeake... | reverse complement strand
CTTGGCCTTGAGTTCCTCGCGGAAGGCCGTGTCGATGCCGAGGGCCTCGGACGCCTCGATGGTGTTCTGGAAGAGGTCCCAGACCAGCTGCTGGTCGTGCGCGACACCATCCTCGCGCGGGCCGTGCTCAGGCGACCAACCCATCGGCACGACGAGCCGTCCGTCGGGGAGCGCCTTCAGGTGATCGATCCAGAACTCGCAGACCTCCTTGAGCAGCGGGTAGGCGCGATCGCGGAGGAACTGCTTGTCGAGCGTGTAGGCGTAATGTTCCCAGGCATGCTGCACCAGCCAGGCATTGCCAGGCAGGTTCCATTCCCAACCGTTGCCACCCCAGATGTTCTGCGAGGTGCGCACGGTCCAACCGCGGACATTGGCCCCGAAACGCTTGTCGGCGCGGGTGGCGTCGCGGCAGCCGGGCACGGAGGCGATGATCCAGTCGGTCAGCGGCACATGGCACTCCGAGAGGTTCGCGACCTCCGCGAGCCAGTAGCACATCTGCACGTTGATGTTGTTGTGATAGTCCGAGGCCCAGGCGGGCTGGTTCGACTCATTCCAGATGCCCTGAAGGTTGGCGGGTAGGCATCCGGGACGGCTGGAGCCGACCAGGAGGTAGCGACCATACTGGTAAAGCGTCGACTCCAGCTCCGGGTCCGCGCCGCCCTTGGCATAAGCCTGCAGACGCTCGTCGGTCGGCAGCGCAGCCACGGCCGGATCGGTCCTGCCCCAGGCGACATCGACGCGGGTCATCCAGCCGCGGTGCTCCGCGACGTGCTCGGCGCGCAACGCGGCGAACCCCTTGGCCGCCGCGGCGGCGACCTCGGCCTCGAGGCGCGGCAACGGCGCGGCGCCCTTGAACGCCTTGGCCGGATCCATCATATAATTGGTGCGGGCGCCGAGAATCAGCACGAGCTCGTCACACTGTTCGAAGCGCAGGGTGTCACCGGCGACAGTCACCTGACCGGCCTTGGGCAGCACCGCCTGCAGCTTGGAGGCGAACTCGAGCCCGTTGGTGAAACGACCTTGGGAGAGCAAGGCCGCACCGGCTGCGCGTGTGGCGTTGCCATGGGCGTCCTTGAGGGCAATCACACCGGAGGTCGGGCGCTCGAAGACGTAGCGGGCGACAACCACCTGGGCAGGAGCGCTCGCGAAGGCCTCGCGGGCGGACTGTCCGGACACCGACGTGAGATGGATGCCGTCGATCAAGGCTAGACGGCGCTCATAACCGGATGGCGCAGGACCCCCGCGCAGGGAGATGCCGACGAGCTCAACCTCGCCGAGTTGGAAATGCGTCTTGTCGCGCGGGGTGAAGACCAAGCGGAAGAGCCGGTGTGAGCCAGGCTTGGCAACCGCGAAGACCTGGCGCTGATGGCGCTCGCCAAAGGGCTTGAGACCGGCGCGCCGGTCGAGCTCGGTCCATGTCTTGCCATCCGACGAACCCTCGAGAACCCAGTCCGACGGGTCGCGGTTCGGCACGTCGTTCGCCGAGGTCAGGGCATAGGACTTAAGGGAGGAAGATGTACCGAGATCGACCTGCCAGACCACCTTCGACCCACTATGCTCAAGGCACCACTTGGTCCGCGCATCACCGTCGATGCTGTGCGCGACGGACTCGTCGCCGGAGTGTGGCAGCGACTCGCCGCTGGGTCGGATGGCGCGCACGGTCGGTGAGGCGCCGCCGTCGATTGACACCGTCACCTCGCCGAAGTTCTGGTATGCCCCGAAGCTGTTGGGCTTGTCCTTCTTGTAGTCGTAGCCGCCCGAGGGATTCGCATCGCCGGTCCAGAGCGACTCCTCGTTGAACTGGATGCGGTCGACGCCGACGCCTCCGTCGAGCATCGCGCCAAGTCGGCCGTTGCCGAGCGGCAGGCGCTCGCGCTCCCAACTCTTGGCGGGGCGGTCGTAGCGCAGGGAGGGCTCGGCAGCCCCGGCGAGGGCGGCAAGCAGGCAGGCGGCAAGGACGCGGGTCATGACCTTTTGACCCTGCCCGCACCGCGGGGTTCCGCCACCCGGAAAATCAGAGGTTGATGGTGCGCCCCTCGCGGAAGGACAGGTCGGCCGCGGCGACGATGCGCATCGAGTTCACGGCGTCGTCCATGTGCGCGGTCAGGTCGATATCCTCGCGAATCGCCTTCTCGAAATAGGCCTGCTCGCGCTGGCAGAGGCCGTCATGACCCGGGTCGGCCTCGGTGGGCACGAGCTCGTCCTTGCGGCTGAACTTGCCGTCGGCGCCGAGCGCCGCGTGGTGGACCTTGAGCGCCTGGGCGCCGGTGTGGTCATCGACATTGTCGGAATTGCCCGCCTCGGCGCCCTTGCCCGCGACGATGGTGACGGAGCCCTTCGGGCCGACGACGTCCTTCACGAAGAAGGCCTCCTCCGACATCATCGGACCCCAACCCGCCTCGTACCAACCGACGGATCCGTCGGCGAACGTGACCTGGAGCTGGCCGTAGTTGACCATGCCCTCGGGCAGCTCGTCGGAGAGGCGCGCGCCGATGCCGGAGACGCGCACGGGGCGGCTGCCGGTCATCAGGCACATGATGTCCACATAGTGCACGCCGCAATCCACGATCGGGCTGCAGGTCTGCATCAGCGCCTTGTGCGTCTTCCAGTTCTCACCCGAGCTCTGCTGGTTGAGGTTCATGCGCATGACGAGGGGCTTGCCCAGGGTCTGCGCGACACGGATGAACTGCGACCAGGCGGGGTGGTGGCGCAGGATGTAGCCGATGACCACCTTGCGCTTGGCCGCCTTGGCCTTGGCGACAATGCGCTCGGCCTCGGCGACGGAGACCGCGAGCGGCTTCTCGACGAAGACATGGCAGCCAGCGTCGAGCGCCGCGACGGCGTACTCGGCATGGGTGTCGGGATAGCTGGAGATCGAGACCGCGTCGGGCTTGGTGGCCCTCAGCGCCTCGTGGAAGTCCCCGAACTCGGCGTAGCTCGCGCCCAATTCCTGATTGAGCTTGCGACGTGACTCGGCGGAGCGCGTCACGAGTCCGACAATCTCGAAGCCAGGTAGGCGGTGGTAGGCCAGCGCATGGGAACGCCCCATATTGCCGGCGCCGACGCAGAGGACTCGGATGGGCTTGGACATCTCAGTTGGACTCGGAAGTCAGGCGGGAGTTATCGCGGAAGACGACGGAGAAGATGGCGAGGAGCACGGCGGCGAAGGCGGCGGGGATGAGCCAGAACATCGGGTCGAAGGCGACCTTGCCGTCGACCTCGGTGATGTAGCGCGCGTGCAGCAACGGGGCGACCATGTTGCCGATCCACATGCCGAGGCCGAGCGTCGCCCAGGAGACGACTGCCTGCGCCGTATTGCGCATGCCCGCCGGGGCGAGCTTATCGGCATAGAGTTGCCCGGTCACAAAGAAGAAGTCGTAGCACAGGCCGTGCAACGCTACGCCGCCCAGCAGCATCGCGGTCATGCCGTCGGCGTAACCGAAGAGCGCGTAGCGCAGGGACCAGCAGGCCATGCCGACGAGCAGCACGGTCTTTGCGCTGAATCGCGCGAGCATCACGGGCAGCAAGGCGAGGAAGACCACCTCGGAGACCTGCCCGAGCGTCATCCACGACTCGGAATCAGCCAGGCCTGAGGTCGAGAGGAAGAGGTTGGCGTAGGCGTAGTAGAGGGCGAGCGGGATGCAGAACAGGCAGGAGCAGACGAGGAAGACGAGGAACTTGGCGTCGCCGAGCAGCGCGAGCGTGCCGGAACCCGCGGCGGGCTTCGCATCGCGCGCGTCAACCGGATCGGCCAGCAAGGGCGCGATCGCCGCGACCACCAGCAAGGCCATGCCGGCGAGGCGGAAGGTCCACGGTCCGGTGGCGATATCCGGGTCGAAACGGGAGAGGAGCGATCCGATGAGCAGGCCCGAGGCGATCCAACCGATGGTGCCCCAGAGCCGGATGGCGCCGAAGGACTTCGCGGGATCGTGCAGGGAGGCCATCACCACCGAGTTGAGCAAGGGAAGCGCCGCGAAGAAGCAGAGCGAGTGCCCGAGGAGGAGCGCTTGGAACTGTCCGGTGGAGTGGACATAAGGCACAGCGGCGATGAGCAGCGCGCCCGCCAGGCTGAGCACGGCGAGCAGCTTGCGCGGCGCGAGGGCGCGGTCGGCGACCCATCCCGCGATGAGCGGGGAAATCATCGCGGCGAGGGGACCGACGCCGTAGGCGAGCCCGATGATCGAGGGGTCGCCCGGGAAGGCCTTGGCGAGGTACTTGCCCATCGGCACCAGGTAGACGCCCCAGGCGAAGAAGTTGAGGAACATGACCAGGCCGGCGCGAGTTCGGGGAGACATGGGGATGCGGGGTTGCCGCATCGTGCCAAGCCCGGGGCCTCGCGCAAGAGCAGGTGCAAAGAAAAAGCCCCGGAGTCCGGGGCTTGGTCGATCGGCACGGGTTTGACTCAGGCGCCGGCAGGCTTCTCGCCCTTGGACTTCTGTCCCTCGGGCTTCTCGCCGCGGGGACGCCCTTCCCCACCACGTCCACCCTCGCGCTTGTCACCGAAGCCGAAGCCAGGGTGCTCTTCGCGGAAGACCTCGCGGAGGTCGCCGAGCTTCTCGATCAAGGGGGCGAGCGAGGGATCGGACTTGAGCATGGCGGCCTTGACCGCGGCGCGCAGGGCCTCGCCGGCAGCCTTGGACTCCTCGAAGGCGGCCTTGACCGCGGGATCATTGCGGGCGCCTTCCATCACCTTACGGATTTCGGCCATCTTCTCAGGGGAAATCTCCTGCTTGCGCTGCTCGAGTTCCTGGAGCTTGCGGGCGCGGCGCTCAGCCATCTGCTCAGGGGTGAGCTCAGGCTTCTCCTTCGGCGCCTCGGCCGACGCCTGCTTGCGGGCGCGACGCTCGGCCATCTGCTCGGGAGTGAGCTCGGGCTTTTCCTTCTGCGCGTCGGGCGAACCCTTGCGGAACTCGGGGGGCTGGATGCCCTTCGACTCGGCGTAGGCGCGGAGAGCGAGGCGAAGTTTCTCATGGGCGGCCTCGGCCGTCTTGCGGGCGGTCTTGACGCTCTCGTCGCCCCGGGCGGTCTCGAGCGCCTCCTTGATACGCTGCATGTCCTCGCGGGTGATCCCGGCATCCTTGAGCTGCGCGAGCTTCTCACGGGCAACCTGCCCACCGAAGCCGCGGGGCGGCCCCTTGCGCTCACCGGCCTCGCCCTCGAGGGGTGCGAGCGGCGCGGGCGCACCATCCTTGTCGGAGGGGAAGAGGTGCTGGGTCGGCGCCTCCTGGGCCAGGAGGGCGGAGGCGAGCAGGAAACTGGAGGCAAGCAGGGTGCGGTGCTTCATGGCGTGTGTTCTCTGGTGGATAAACCCCTGGGACGAGGTGAAGTTTCGCTCAGCGAGGCAATGGCTGATCGAAACCCCGGGCCTTGAGTGCCTCGAGTTGCTCCTCGAGCCGCGCGGCGACCTCTGGATGAGCCGCGATGACGTTGTTAGTCTGTCCGGGGTCGCGGCTGAGATCGTAGAGCTGGTCACGTGCCGCCGCCTCGTCCTCTGTCGAGCGGCGACCCTGGGCGGCCTTGCGGACCTGCCCGGGCACGAGGGACCACTTCCCCGAGCGGATGGAGAGGGCCAAGCCCATCCCGTGGGAGACCACATGGTCGCGGGCGGAGGTCTCAGCCCCCAGGAACGCAGGGGAAATATCGATGCTATCGAGCGCGGAGAACGGCGCGGAGTTGGCGCCTCCGAGACGGGTCAGCGAGGCGGGGAAGTCGACCTGCGAGACCAGCGCGTCGCTGACCTTGCCCGCGGGCACGCGCGCAGGCCAGCGGACGAGCAGCGGCACGCGCGTGCCACCTTGGTAGACACTGTACTTGCCACCGCGGAAAGGCCCGGCGGGGGCATGACCCGCGGCCTGGTTGAGCTCGACCGCGCGGTCCTTGTAGCCGTCGTCGAGCACCGGGCCGTTGTCCGAGGTCAGGATCACCAGCGTCTTGCCGGTCAGGCCCTGGCGATCGAGCTCGGCGAGGATGCGACCGACCTGGTCATCGAAGGACACCACCGCGTCGCCGCGCGGACCGAGCGGCGTCTTGCCGGCGAAGCGCGGATGCACGACGCGGGGCACGTGGTTCTCGTGCGAGGCGTAGTAGAGGAAGAAGGGTTTGTCCTTGTTGCGCGCGATGAACTCGCAGGCCTTGCTCGCGAAGGTGTCGCCCATCGTGGTGTCGTCCCAGACCGCCGCGGCGCCGCCGCGCATCCAACCGATGCGCCCGACCTTGTTGACCAAACCCATGTTGTGGCCGTGCGACCAATCCATCGCGAGCGAGGCGCGGACCTCGCCGGACTTCAGGTCGGGATCGCCGGGGAAGGCGCGCTTGTAGCTGACCTCGATGGGATCCTTGGGATCCGCGCCGACGACGGATCCGTCCTGGACGAAGACACAGGGCACGCGGTCTCCCGTCGCCGCCATGATGAAGCTATAGTCGAAGCCGACCTCGCGTGGACTCGGCTTGATCGGACGATTCCAGTCCACTGCATCCGCGCCGAGTCCCAGATGCCACTTGCCGATGACCCCGGTGGCGTAACCGGCGTCACGCAGCGCCGTGGCGACGGTGGGACGCGACTGGGGAATGATGAGGGCGGCGTCACCCGGCAGGACACCGGTGCCCTTGCGCCGCCAGGGATACTCGCCCGTCAGCATGCCGTAACGCGAGGGCGTGCAGCTGGCCGAGGTGCAATAGCCGGAGGTGAAGCGCGTGCCCTCGCGCGCGAGACGATCGGCGTGGGGCGTCGGGATGACCTTCGCGCCATAGCAGGCAAGGTCACCCCAACCGATATCGTCGGCGTAGATCAGGATGATGTTCGGACGCTCGGTCTCGGCGGCGAGCAGGCCGAGCGGCAGGAGGAGGAGGGCGAGGCGAAGCATGGGCTTAATGAGTGATACAGCCTTAAGGGTGATAAGTTCGAGGTCGAGCGCGCTTGCCACGGGCCGGACAGAGCCCACTTTCAACGGGGATGCGTTTCGACAAGTACCATGCCCTAGGCAACGACTACCTCGTGCTCGAGCCGTCGGCCTGCCCCAAGCTGCTCGACCCGCTCGCCATCCGCAAGGTCTGCCATCGTCACTACGGACTTGGCTCCGACGGCATCCTCTACGGCCCCATCCCGCGCGACGACGGCGCCTTCGGCCTGCGCATCTTGAATCCCGATGGCTCCGAGGCAGAGAAGTCCGGCAACGGCATCCGTATCTTCTGCCGGCACCTCGTCGAGACCGGCCGCGTGCCCGAGGGCAAGCCCTTCAACGTCCACACCCCCGGCGGCATGGTCCGTTGCGAGGTCCGTCAGGGCGGCGACCGCATCCGCGTCGAGATGGGCAAGGTCTCGTTCACCTCGACCGAGATTCCCATGACGGGTCCCAAGCGCGAGGTGATCGACGAGCGCATCGAGGTGCTCGGACGCAACTTCGGCTTCTGCGCCGCGACCGTCGGCAACCCCCACTGCGTCATCCCCGTCAGCGAGGCCACCCCCGAGCTGGCCAAGACCTACGGCCCCCACCTCGAGACCCACCCCTCCTTCCCCAACCGGACCAACGTCCAATTCCTCCAGATTATCGACCGCTCGACCATCCGCATCGAGATTTGGGAGCGCGGGGCCGGCTACACCCTGGCCTCCGGGTCCAGCTCGTCAGCCTCGGCCGCCGTCGCCCGCCGCCTGGGGCTGGTCGACCGGGATGTCACCGTGGTCATGCCCGGCGGAAAGATTGAGATTGGCATCGGGGATGACTATAGCATCGTGATGACTGGTCCTACCACCCCCGTGGGCACCTTCACGATGCTCCCCGGGGTACTGGCACAGGACGTCGCCCTCTGAGGCGTCAGTCTTCCCCCATTCCCATTGCCTAATTTCGCGTGGCACCTCCGAGGTGTCCGCCCCTGCCACATAATGGCGACCAGCCGTCCCTTGCCCACGTTGACCGAGGAGGAGCTCATCGAGCTCGCCGGAGGGGTCACCGTGCGCACCGCCAAGGAGCTGGTCCAGAAAGGCAAGGTCACGCGCGCCTCCTGGAAATACCCGGTCGCCCTCGCGACGGTCGACGACGGCAACGGCACCCGTGACACCGAGCTCGACCTCCAGTCCACCACCTTCCTCAAGAACGGCTGCGGCTGCGATGTCGCCCGCCGGCGCAAGCTCTGCGTCCACGCGGTCGCCACCTACATCCAGAACGCCGTGCAGGCCGGGCTGATGAAGCCGCCGACCGCGCCCAAGCCCGCCACCGCCGCCAAAACGAGCAACAAGGAGGAGGACACTAAGCCCGCCGCCCAAGCGCTCGCCGACGGCAACCAGCCTCGGCTCAAGTCCCTCACCCTCTCGCAGGCGCGCGGCACCCCGATTGAGGTGCGTTTCCTCGTCCCGCCCAACCTCGCCGCCGCCGCCCCGCGCGACCAGATCATCGCCCGCCTTGAGCTACGCGTCGACGATAAGCCCGTCGCGCCCGAGAACCTCGACCGCGGCAAGGCCTGGAACATCGACGCCGAGACCACCATCTTCCTCGCCATCCTCGAGAACCTCTGCGGCGGAAAACTCCAAGGCATCCTCCCCCTCACCCGCCGCCACCTCCGCCAACTTCTCGTCATCGGCAAGGGCCTGGGCATCTTCCGCATGGCGAACACGCCCGAGACCTCGCTGCGCTGGACAGGCGACCGTCTCGAGGGCGTCTCCGAGCACCTCGAGGACTCCGCGGTGGCCGCGGCCGAGGCCGCGATGGACGACGAGGACGACGAAGACTTCGGCGGCGGGCGACGCTCCGAGGACCACGGCGACGACCGCCGCCCGTGGCTCGACGGCTCGGTCAAGTGGCTCTGCGTCCGCCTGCCCCAGCAGGCCAGCGGACCGACCGCCGAGCTGCGTGACGTCCTGCAGCGCAACGGCTTCATGCTGGACACCGTCTCGCGCGAGTGGCGCCTGCGCGGCACGCTCAACGTGCTCAATTTCTTCTCGCGTCACTGGGGCATGCTTCGCGACCAGCACGACGCCTACTTCACGCACAACCTCGCCCACTCCCTGCGCAACGTCGACTTCGCCCGCGCCAAGTGCGACGCGACCGAGGAGACCGACGGCTTCCGCTTCGCCATCGGCATCGACCCCGAGGGCGCCTCGCCCAAGACCGTGCAGGAGGCCCTCGCCGGCGGCCGCATGTTCTTCTACACCCCGCGCGGCCCCCGCCTGATCTCCCCCGAGCTGCTCGACTCGATCAAGCGCGCCCAGGGACGCATCCTCGGTGACGCCCGCCACGCCAGCCGCGAGAAGGTCGACCTCGACCTGAACCTCAAGGTCGGCTACGCCGAGCTCGCCAGCGCCGACGCCATCGCCGAGGAGATCCAGGCTGCCTTCGCCCCGCCCGAGACCTGGACCAAGCGCTCCTCCGCCATCCGCAACCTCTCGCGGCTCCAGCCCGCGCCGCTCCGGCCCGAACTCGCCAAGCAGCTCCGCCTCTACCAGCAGGTCGGCGTGGCCTGGCTCTGGCACCTCTACCACAACGCGCTCGGCGGCCTGCTCGCCGACGAGATGGGCCTCGGCAAGACCGTCCAGGCGCTCGCCTTCCTCGAGGCCATGCGCCGCGAGAAACCCGAGGACGGCCCCTGCCTCGTCGTCTGCCCTGCCTCGCTCGTGGAGAACTGGCGTCGCGAGGCGCGGCGCTTCACGCCCTCGCTCCGCGTCCTTGCCCACCACGGACAGGCGCGCGAGACCGATGTCGAGGTCATCAAGGGGCACGACCTCATCATCACCTCCTACGGCACGCTCGCCCGCGACATCGGCGCGTTCGGGACCATCCACTGGGGCGTGGTGACGTGCGACGAGGGCCAGAACATCAAGAACCCCCGCGCCCAGGCCGCCAAGGCGGTCAAGCAGCTCCACGCCAAGGGCCGCTTCATCCTCACGGGCACGCCAGTCGAGAACTCCCTCGAGGACCTGCGCTCGCTCTTCGGCTTCCTCATGCCCGGCTACCTGCCCAAGCCGCAGGACCGCGGCGTCGAGGAGAGCAAGTGGCACGACGAGCGCCTCCTCGCCATGGCCGCGCCCTACATCCTGAGGCGCTCCAAGGTCGCGGTCGCGCCCGAGCTGCCCCCGAAGATCGAGCAGGTCCTCTACTGCGACCTCGAGGGCAAGCAGGCCGACCTCTACCGGCAGGTCCAGGAATCGACCCGCAAGGCCATCTTCGAGATGGAGATGGGCGGCGCCAGCGAGGCCAGCATCCGCATGGCCGCCTTCAACCAGCTGCTGCGCCTCCGCCAGGTCTGCGCCGACCCGCGCATCCTTGAGCCCAAGCTCGACGAGGCCGACTCGGCCAAGCTCCAGGCCTTCCTCGAGCTGCTCGAGGAGTCGCGCGACGCCGGGCACCGCATGCTGGTCTTCTCCACCTTCGTCTCGGCCCTGCAGATCATCCGCGACGCGCTCGACGAGCGCGACATCCCCTGCTGCTACCTCGACGGTTCGACCCGCGACCGCCAGAAGGTCTGCGATACCTTCAACTCCACGCCCTCCATCCCCGTCATGCTCATGTCGCTCAAGGCGGGCGGCACGGGCCTCAACCTCACGGGCGCCGACACCGTCGTGCACTACGACCCCTGGTGGAACCCCGCGGCCGAGGCCCAGGCGACCGACCGCGCCCACCGCATCGGCCAGACCCGCACCGTCACGAGCATCAAGCTCATCGCCTCCGGCACCATCGAGGAGCGCGTGATGGAGCTGCAGCGCTCGAAGTCCGAGATGCTGCGCAAGCTCCTGACCGAGTCCGACTCGGCCTCCTCCGGCATCTCGCTTGCCGATATCAAGGCCCTGCTCAACGACTGACCCATGCTCTCGAACCTAATCCGCAGGAATCGTCCGAGGTCCGAGATGACCTTCCTCGAGCACATCGACGACTTGCGCGTCTCACTGCTGCGTGTCTCTGCGGTCTTTATCCTCGGCGTCGGCTGCGCCCTTATCTTTTACAAGGAGATCCCCGTCTTCCTGCGCCTGCCCCTCGAGTGGGCCAAGGCCGCGAGCCCCGCGATGGCCGACTTCGGCCAGCTGCGCGAGTTCACCTTCATGGGCGTCTGGTCGGTGCTGATGTACTCCGCCTTCGCCGCCGGCGTCGCCCTCGCCTCGCCCGTGCTGCTCTACGAGGTCGCGCGTTTCGTCGGCCCGGCCCTGACCGACAAGGAGAAGCGCGGGCTCATCCCCTTCTGCGTCGCCGCCCTCGGGCTCTTCCTGGCCGGCGCGGTGCTCGCGTTCACGTTCCTCACCCCGATGTCGATCGTCGTCTGGCACGACTTCGCCATGAACATGGGCCTGACGACCGACTGGCAGGCCTCGGACTACTACGGCTTCGTGGTCATGATGTCGCTCCTCACCGGGGTCGCCCTCCAGTTCCCCCTCGCGCTCATCATCCTGATGTGGCTCGAGCTCGTCCGCCCGAGCACGCTGCTGCGCTCCTGGCGCGGCATGCTCTTCGGCATCGTGGTGCTCGCGGCCGTGGTCACGCCCATCGGGGATCCCGTGACACTCGGCCTCCTCGCCGGCCTCCTCTTCGTGCTCTACCTCATCGCGGTCGGCATCGGCAAGGTGCTCGTGCGCCGCAAGCGCCTCGCCCGCGGCGACAAGCCGAATCCCGAGGATGACGACCTGCCCGACGAGGACGATGAGCCCGTCGATGTGACGCCGTCACCCGACGAACCCCACCGCGACTGAGGAGCCGTTAGGGCTTGAAGGTCACGACCACGGGCACGCGCTGGCGCCCCCGCTCGCATCCCTCCGGACAGGGATCGCGCGCATCCTGAATCTTGCCCGGGACGGGACGGCGTAGGTAGCCGACGCCGCCGCATCCCTTGCAATCACGCACCTGCACCACCAAGGCCTCGGGCGGGTTCCGACCCTCCGCGACCACCTGTTGGAAGCGCGCGCGCGTCGCATCATCGTCCGGCAACGCCGCCATGCCAAGGAAGGCGTGGCGCCGCAACGTGATGCGGCGACCCTGCGCCGGCGGGACCTCGCAGTCGAAGCGCACCTCGATCAGTCCGACATGCACCGCGTTGACCTCGAGGGCGTCGCCGACCTTGGCCGCGCCGGGCTCGAGCACGAGGACCGCCTTGTCGGCGTTGGCCCCGGCCGGACACCAGTCACCGAGACCGGGATTCGTCCACTCGGCATCGACCAACCAGCGACCCTCGCCGAGGTCCTGCAGGCAGCGCGCCTTGACCGTCACCACCGGTCGCGTGACGCGGCTGAATCCGTTGTCACCGACCTGGTTCTGCGTGCGGAACGCCGCCCAGGCCTCGCGGAAGGCCGCGCCCGTCTCTTTCGCGAGCGGCTTGTCGATACGTGAAATTTGAAAATCGGTTCGGTCCTTGGACTGAATCCCCTCGTTGAGCTTGATCGGGCGAATGCGGACGCCGCCTTCGTCGGGAGGCTCCTCAGCGTGGTCCTTCTTCTGACCGCCACCCTCGCGCTTTTGTCCGCCACCCTCGCGCTTCTGACCACCGCCCTTGCGCTTGCGATCCGAACCGGACTTCTGTCCGTCGGACGTCTCCTCGCTCGACGTCCCACCATCGCCGCCCTGCTTGGCGGGTTCCTCCATCGGGGTGTCGGCCGGAGCCGTATCCTGGCCGCTGGCGGGCATCCTCTTGCCGAAAAGCGAGTCGGCCCCCGATGCCAGAATGCAGGCGGCCAGGAGGCAGACGACCGCAAGAAGGGGGTGTCGCATGCCAAGGAGTATGCACATCGCCCACCCGGTGAAAACCCTAGAGCGACAGACGGCTTGATGCCGCCCCCCGCACCCTCCACCGTGGGGCATGGCCGCAGCCCCCGCATACACCGAGCTCGCCCCGCACATGGCGGCACTGCGGACCTTCCTGCAGGCTCAGGTCGCGGCCTTCGAACCCGAGCTGCACCCGATGGTCACCGAGGCCCTGGCCCACCCCGGCAAACTGCTGCGGCCCACCCTGCTCTTCTCCGCGGCCCACCGCGGTGGCGCGCCGTCCCCCGAGGTCGTGCGCGGCGCCGCCGTCGTCGAACTCGTCCACCTCGCCACGCTCGTGCACGACGATGTGCTCGACGGGGCGGACACCCGCCACGGGGCGACCACCGCCAATCGCACCCACGGCGCCCATGCCGCCATCCTGTTCGGCGACGCCCTCTTCGCCCACGCGCTCGTGCTGGCCGCCGAGCTGCCCACGCCCGACCTCTGCCGCATGGTCGCCCGCGCCGCCCGCGAGGTCTGCTCGGGCGAGGTCTGCCAGACCTTCTCACGCGGACAAGTCGGACTATCGATGGCCGACTACGAGCGCCACATACGCCTGAAGACCGCCGAGCTCTTCGCCGCGGCCTGCCGGTCGGGCGCCTTCCTCGCTGGACGGCCCACCGCCGAGATCGACGCCTGTGAGACCTTCGGCATGCGGCTCGGCGTGGCCTACCAGATCTACGACGACCTCGTCGACATCCTCCAGACCTCCGAGAAGGCCGGCAAGACGCTCGGTACCGACGTCGCCTCGGGCAAGCTCACCCTGCCGCTCATCCTCGAGCGCGAGCGCAGCGGCGAGGATGCCGTCCGCCGCGTCCTCGGCGGCGCCGACCCGCGCACCGCCATCGCGGCCGCGACCTGGACCGCCTGCTTTGACCGGCTCGACGCCGAGATCACGGCGTCCGACGCGGCGCTCAGCCCCCTCGGCAAGGACCCCGCCGTTGGGCTGCTCAGCAGGCTCTCGGCCTTCCTCCGCGCTGCGGCCCTCGAGGCGCGCCAGCGCGCGCCGCGATGAACCTGCTGCGCACCACGCGCGCCGAGCGCCTGGCGGCGAACCTCCTGCTCGCCTTGCTCGCCCTCTGCTGCGGAGCCTTGGTGCTCTGGCAGTCCCTCTGAGTCAGAGGCCGAGCTTCGTTGGATTGAAACCGCGGGCACGCAGTGCGTTGACCACGGAGTAGAGATCCAACTTGGCCCCCTCGCGCATGCCCTGCTGGCTGAACCAACCGGCACGCATCTCGAGCGCGAAGCGCACACGGTCGGAACCGGAATCGGTCACCTCCGTGTCGTAGGCGCGCATGGTCGCGACCTTGAGCAGGCGACCCTCACGGTCGAAGAACGCGATGTCGAGGTCGGCCGGGGTGTCCTTCATCCAGAAGCGGGCGTGGGTGTTGGTGGTGTAGACAAAGAGCATGCCCTCGTCGGAGGACGGCGAGACACCCATCAGGCCCTGGGTCTTCTCCATCTCAGTCACGGCGATGCGCGCGAGCAGCACCTTGCCATCAAGCTTGAGCTGGTACGCGCGGGTGAAGGGCTCGCCATCCGCCGCCGGCGCGGGAACCTTCTCACCGCCGCAGGCGGAGAGCAAAGCCAAGGCAAGAAAGGCCCAAAGGAATCTCATTTAGACATTTTTTGGACAGACTTGCATCGATGGCAAGTGCCACCTTCAGTCAAGACATGGACCCGCTGGGGCACTGGGAGGACCCTCGCACCGCGCTGCATTACGCCCGGGCCGCCGTGCAGGTCGGGCTGTGGAAATCCGAGCGAATGCTCGCCGAACGCCACCTAGGCAAGGACGCCCGCATTCTTGAGCTCGGCTGCGGGGCCGGGCGCATCGCCCTCGGCCTCGCGCAGCTCGGCTGGCACCGCATCACCCCGACCGACATCGCCGGCGCCATGGTCGAGCTCGCCAACGGCGTACTCGTGGAACGCGGCTCGCCACTCCGCGCCATCCAGGCGGACGCCCGCGCCCTGCCTTTCTCGGACGGCGCATTCGACGCCGCCCTCTTCGGCTTCAACGGCCTGATGTGCATCCGGGGACGCGCCGAGCGCGCCCGCGCCCTGCGCGAGATCCACCGCGTGCTCCGACCCGGCGGACTGCTCCTCCTCACCGCGCACGACCGGGAATGCGGCGGGTCGCGCGAGCACTGGCGCGACGCCACCGCGCCCGTCGATGGCGAACTGGGTGATCGCTGGCATGGCAGCGACTCGAGCCCGGTCTTCATCCACGCGGGCACGAAAGCGGAGACCTCGGCCGAGCTGGCCGAGGCCGGCTTCGCCGTGATCGAGACCGCGATGCGCTCCGAGCTCGCCGACGAGCCACCCGAGGTGCGTGCCTTCTCCGACGACACCCGCTGGTTCGTCGCCCGCCGTGCCTGAGCGGGAAGAATCTTCGGCCCCACCCCGCATATTCAGCGCGAAGCATCGAGCCATCGGGCCTTCGTCACGACGAAACGACGTCCCAGATGTGGCAAGGCGGCGGAAGCAGGCACACGCTGCACGGTGAGCTCCAGGATCAGGGTGCAGCCGCCGACCCTAGCCTCGCCCGTGACCGCGAAGGTGTCACCGCGCGAGACCAACAACGCGGCGTGAGCACCAAGCAGGTCGGCGGCGTCCAGGTGGAGCGGGCTTCCCTCAGGCATACCGTCGTTCAAACCGGAGTCTCGAATGGCTCGGTCGAGCACGCCCGACCGGAAAAAATCCGCCACTCCGGCGAAGGGGACATCCCGTTTGCCAATTTCGTCAGTTAGTTTGTGACAAAGGAGACTTAACTTTTCACGCAAGGGTGCGCGCACTGACTGACGTCCGAGCAAGCCTAGCCGTGCGACATCATCAAGTGCCTCGAACTGCACGTCTTCGAGGTCGCAAGGTGTCGCCGAGGCAAACTTGGCCATCGCTGCCCCAGTGGGTTGGGTGAAAAAGGCAGCATCGACATGTAGATTGCCCGGTGGAGCCGGACCACCCGCATCCGCACTCCACTCCAGAGGCACCGAGCAGAGGAAGGCCTCCCAAGCCACTGGATCCCGAGCGTGAACATTGAAGGCACCTTCCAGTGAAAAAACCTCCGCCGCACGAGGCCCAGCGAGTTGCTCTCTTAGCGCAAGGAGTGAGGCCTCGTCTCGCGCCGCATGCCAAGGGTGCAGTCGAGGATTCTCCGACATGACCAGCTCAGTCGCATCCGGACAGGCAAAGAACGTGCGGTCAAGTTGCCCAATCCATCTCTGGGAACTGAGACCATGGAGGAATCTGAGCGCGGCGACATCAAGCGGCGGGTCGATGGGTATATCCCTGACTCGCCAATCGGCAAAGGCGCCTTCGGTCATGGCCTCATGGCGATTCAACACCGCGTCCAAAAAGGCGGACGATTGCACGTTCGCCGTATCGAATGGCGATCTTTGCGCCTCGGCGATGGCATCGGACGTCACTATCCACGCCTTGCGACACAACGGATCGGCAAAATCGACCTCCGACCCCATGGCGACAGGGTCTGAGGCTAGGGCAAGGACATCCTGCGCCGTCGTGGCCGCCAAGCGGGCACGCCAGCTGAATCGCCGCTCCCCGATTACATAGCCGTTGCTGTCGACCCGCGAGTAGTCGGCACCTGTGAGCTCAAGCCGGGCATCCGGCCACGGGATGTGACGGATGGCCAGCAAGGTGGGACTTCCGTAATCAGCGGCCTCGGTGTTGGCATCGAGCGGGCCCACATACGGATGGAGACGCACCGTTGTGCCAGGAGTGACAAATCGCATCGCAATCACGATGCGGTCGGTCGGCAGGAATATCTCAGGGCTCGACCGCACCCAGCCGGGCGGATGCTCCTTGTCATCGTACCTCCACGTCGCGCCGCCAATGACTCGCGCTAGGCCATAGGGCTGCGCCGATGGGTCGGGCATCAGTGTAGCGTAAACCTCTCCTGGGAGAATGCCCGAACGCGCCATGCCATGCCGATTGGCGTCAAGGACCTCCAGCCACCACCAGAGCGATCGTTCGCGCACACCCTGGGTGTAGCTCCAAAAGACACCAGGTGGACAACGGTCCAGCCAAGTGCTGAAGGAGGCGCCTGAGTCCAGGTTGGTGACCGTGATCTCTGGGGCGCCCTCAATCTCGACCAGGAACAGACGCTTGTCGGACGACGTGATCAAGGGGAGCGCCGACGGATTCCAGAGCGTCATGGCGGCATGCAGTCGCACCCGATGCCGGCCGTCAGACCTGGCGTTGAACACGCCGAAGCTGAGCTCGAGGTCGACCACCAAGGGCATATGACGCAGCCGCGCCTCACCTCGACCGACTTCCATCGGAACCAAGCCCCGCGCTGGCTGCTCCCGCAGTCCTAGCGTGGGAGACAACAGTGCGACGGCGAGCGAGTCATCCAGCACGGTAGCGAGAGCAGCAGGCGTGGAGAGATTCTCCCGCCAACGTCCATCCAATGGATTGATCAGCAGCGTCCGGGTTCCGGCCGCGCAGGCCGATACGGGGAACTCCGTGGTACGCAGGTATCGCAGGGCATCGACATCGCCAACCCGTGCCGCGGCCAGCAACTGCGGCGAGGGCGCGAGCGTGGCCCCGGACGCGAGCCGCTGCCGCATCCTTGGCAACCGCGAGACCGCCGGAGCGCGCTCGGAGGCAAGCACCGGCGCCGACAGGTCGCAGGCGCAGGAGAGGTCGCGTACCGACCAAGAGAGCAGCGCTGGTCCCGAGGCACGTACCTGGCCGCCGAGTTCGCCACGCTCCCAACCCTCCTCACGCCGGCGTGCCCACCAGGCCCTACCCGTGCTTGCCATGCCGCTGAGGCGGGTATCAGGCCCAAGGGCCCGGGATAGCTCACCGACACCCATTCGCGCCGCCGCGAGAGCGGACAGCCGCGCACGCGTCGACTGCGCGGATGCGGAGGCTTGCGCGCCCGCCAGCACGCCCATCCAGCAGACAAGCACGGCGAGCGCCAGACAGAGCGAGGCGAGGATGAGTACAGGCAAGAGAGCGAAGGCGGCGCGCGGTCGCATGGGTAATTTACCCTATAATACTTGTATTGAAGCAAACGGAGCGAAGTCCGACTTTACCCACGGTAAACACCCCCAATGAAACCCCACGCAACCGCCCTACCCCACACCTCGCCGCAGAAGCGTCGCGCCACCCTGCTGCTCGTCGAGGATCACCAGTCCGTGCGCGACCTGCTCCAAGAGAACATCAGGGACAGGCTCGGACTCCGGGTCGTCGTCGCCGGTGATGTCGACGAGGCCCTAACATCGGCCGAGCGCCATCATCCGGACCTTGCCATCGTCGACATCGGGCTGCCTGGACCCAACGGCATCGAGCTCGTGCGACGGCTACGGAGAGTCGACCCATCCGTGCGCATCCTGATCTACTCCTCGATGCAGAACGTGCAGGTCGCGCGCGGCGTGATGCAGGCCGGCACACAGGGGTTCGTCGAGAAATCCGAGCCTCTCTCCGTCCTGCGCCAGGCCATCACCGCCGTGCTCGCCGGGAAGATTTGGTTCAGCCCGGGTTTCAACGCCCTGATGCGCGAGGCACTCGTCAACCCCGGACCCGACCCTCACCTCTCCCACCTCACCCCGCGAGAGCGCGAGGTACTCTTGCTTGTCGCACAGAGCCATAGTAGCAAGGAGGTCGCGACGAAGCTCGGTATCAGTGTGAAGACGGCCGAGAACCACCGGACCAACCTGATGCGCAAGCTCGGCATCCACGACACCGCCGCCCTCGTGCGCTTCACCTACCGGCACAACCTCCTCGACCCGCGACTGGGCTGAGGCGGCGACCATGCGTGACAATGAAAAGGGCCCCCGGTGGGGGCCCTTTTTTTGAGTGGAACGAGTCTTACTCGATCTCTTCTTCGTCTTCGATCTCGATTTCCTCGGCATCCTCAGGGTCGTCGTCGAGCCTGCAGTCTTCGTCGAGCTCGAACTCACGGTCCTCGTAGTCCTTCGTCATCCACTCCAAGTAGTCTTCCATTTTCTCAGCCTGCTCGCGGGCCTGGTAGGCAGCAATGGCTATGGCGAGCTCATCGGGGGTGAGATTGGCCCACTCCAGCTCCAGCTCCAGCTCCTCCTCTTCGAGGTCGTCGTTGTAAATCACGCGCTGGGCGAAGTTCATGTTGGCGTAGGCAGCCTTCTCGGCGGCCTCGCGGGCGGCTTCGGCGGCTTTCTCGATGGCCTCGGCAGCGGCGTGGGCGGCCTTGTAAGCGGCGCGCTCAGCGGAGGTCATCGCGGCAAGGGCAGCCTTCTCAGCGGCTTCTTCGGCTGCCTCGGCGGCCATGTAGGCGGCCATAGCGGCGGCACGCTCCTCAGGAGTCATGAGCAGCCAAGACGCATACTCGTCGGCATCATCAGCGTACTCCTCGGCTCGATCGACGAGAATCTCGTCGATGTCGGGGATATCGGAGGCGGAGCCGCCGAGGGCGACGTACTTGGAGACTAGGAGCGCAGCCTTGGTCTCGGCCTTGGCGGCCTTGGCGTTGGCTTGGTCGGCCTTCTTGGAAGTCTTAAGGGCTTCCTTGCGGGCCTTCTTCTCTGCCTTGAACGCAGCCTTCTGCTTGTCGGTCGCAGCTTCAACGGCGACAGTCGAGTAGCCGATGGCCACAGCGATGAGAGATAGTGTGAGGAGCTTTCTCATGGGACAGACATCTTGCGTGAGATACAGTACCTGTTCAAATAGTTTTTACTCATTCGGAAAGTGCCGCGCAGACCTCAGACGCGCACCCTACCCAGGCCCTTGTCGGCGGAACCAGCGGGACCGCCGGGCGTGCCCATCGCGGCGGCGAACTCCGGCGGAACGGGCGCGGTGGCGGAGAATTTCACGGGCTTCCCGTTGAGATTCACCGTCAATTCGACAGATTCGGCATGCAGAAAGAGGCGCTTATGACCGCGATCCGCACCGAAGGCCTTGTTACCCTCGTAATGTCCATATGTCCGGTCACCTAATATGGGATGACCGTGCGCGGCACACTGCACGCGCAGTTGGTGGGTGCGACCTGTGCGCGGCTCGAGGTGCAGGGTAACGAGGTCAAGCGGACCGACTCCCTTCTGGCCGACACGGAAAATAGTGAGTGCCTGACTGACTGGACCCTGCGGCCGCATCCCGGGACGCACCACCACGGAGCGCACACCCTCGGGTCCGCCGCCCTGCTTCGCCAAGCTGTCAGTCCAAGTGCCGCGGACCGTCGGGAAGACCCGTCCGAGGCATACCGCAACGTAGCGCTTGGCGACGGTGCCCTTGGCAAAGGCCTGCTTCGCCTCGAGCGCGACCTTCTCATCGGTCGCGACGAGGATGACCCCGCTGGTGGGTCCGTCCAGCCGGTTGATGAGCCAGACGCGGCGGATACCCCCGGCGCCGTCGCGCACGTGGTACGCCTCCTCATCGAGCGAGTAATTGGCGGTGATGAGCGCGCGCGCGTTGTCCTCGGAGCTATTGGGATGCGCCATCACGCCCTCGGGTTTGTCGAGCGCGACCAATCCGCAGTCGCAGGCCTTGAGCACCCTGACGCCGGCGTGGAGCGGGATGTTGGCGAAGCCCTGGCTCATCGGTAGTGGAAGGTGATGGTGACGGTCTCGTCCTCGCCGAGCATCGCCACCATGTCGGCGCGCCAGGTGTCGTAGGGCGCGGGGAGCAGGATGGCGTCCTTGCAGATCAGTGAGGCGAGCGACGGCACGGTCGACGCCACGACCTCGGCATCCGTGATGGTGCCGTCGCGGTGAATGCGGAAGCGCACGACGACATAACCCGAGGAGAATTCATCGAGGTGCGTGCGGTCGATCAGACCCCACCAGCTGCCTTGGATGGCCTCGAGCATGCGCTGCGAGTAATCACCGTAGCTTGAGAAACGCGCGTCGAGCGAGACGGCGCCGGCGCGGTTGACGCCCACTGGGTTGCGCAGAAGCAGGCCCGAGGTGCCGCTCGGCAGGGAAACCCTTGGCGTGGCCGGCTGGGCCGCGGGCGGACGCGGTTGGGGCGAGGGCGCGGCCGGGGTCGGATCGACCGCCACGCGCGGGGTGCCCGCCTCGGCCTTGGCCGGTGCGTCCATCACCTCCTCGACCTTGCGGGGAACCGCCTGGGCGAGTCGCAGGCTGTCCGCAGACTCACCCTGGGACCTCGGCAAGGCGGAGCGGGTCGGCACCTTCTCCGGCACGGGCTGCGCCGCGCTCTGGTTGCGCGCGGCGACGAGCGAGGTGTCGGCGGGTACCTCGCGGTTGCCCTGCGACGTCGTCTCGGCCACCCGCATCGACGCGGGCAGCTTGGCCGGATCAACCGGCAGCGCCGTCACGGAAACCCTCGGCACGACCACGGGCAAGCGGAGTGCGAAGCGATGCGGCTCGGAGAGCCAGACACCCAGCACGGCGTGGAGCACCACCGTCGCCACGAGGGCGAGCAGCATCGGACGCATCTCGTCCGAGGGTGAGCCGCTAACGCGCATGCCTCAGGATTAACGCCGCGGCGTGGGTCTTCAACTGATAATAAGCCGCGGCAAGATCCCCAACTGTCCCAATCTGTTCGCCAGAAACTCAACTGGCAGGCCCATGATGGTGGAGATCGGCGGCTCGAACGAGTCGATGATGATCTCGCGCCCCTCCTGGATGCCGTAGGCCCCAGCCTTGTCCAAGGTGTTCACCAGGCCGATGTAGCGCTCGATATCCGCGTCGGAGAGCTCACGGAAGCGCACCCGCGCCGTCACGCAGTGCGACTCCTCCAGACTCTCCTGTCGCAGAATGAGGCAAACGCCGGTGTGCACGGTGTGCTCGCGTCCGGAGAGGCGCCGCAACATCGCGCGCGCCTCGGCGAGGTCGGCGGGCTTGTTCAACGCCTGGTCACCAAGCGCGACGGTCGTGTCGGCACCGAGCACAAGGGCACCCGGATGGAGCGCGGCCACGGCTGCGGCTTTGAGCCGGGCGTTGTGCAGGACCATCTCGCGCGGGTTGGTCGAGGGATCCTCGTGCTCGGTGACGACGGCCACGACCACGCGATGCGGGATGCCCGCGGCCGCGAGCAACTCCGTGCGGCGCGGCGAGGCCGAGGCGAGGATGAGTTCGAGCGGTCGCAAGCTTTCAGGCGTGCGCGGGCTGCCAACGCGCGACGCGGTCGGCGAGGTAGCGCACGTAGACGTCCTGGTCGTTCAGGCAGGGGATCTGCTGGAACGACTCGCCGCCCGCGTGCATGAAGTCCTCCTTACCTTCCTCGCTGATCTCCTCGATGGTCTCGAGGCAGTCGGCAGTGAAGGCGGGGCACATCACGAGCAGGCGCTTCACGCCCTCGCCAGGCAGGGCCTCGAGGCGCTTGTCCGTGTAGGGGTCGAGCCACTTCTCGGGACCGAAGCGGGACTGGAAGGCCAGCTCGACCTGATCCTTGCGCAGACCCGCGGCGATGCGGAAGAGCTCGGTCGTGCGCACACACTGGTGACGGTAGCAGTTGGCGTGGCTCGGATTGGCGACCTCGCAGCAGTTGGGAATCTTGGTGCAGTGCGCCTTGGAGGCGTCGCCCTTGCGCAGGTGACGCTCGGGCACGCCGTGGTAGGAGAACAGCACCTTGTCGAAGGGCTGGCTCAGCCAGGGCCTCGCCGACTCCACCAGCGCGCTGATGTAGGCCGGGTCGTTGAAGTACGGCTGGAGGACCTGCCAGCGCATGCCGGGGGCGCGCTTGAGCAGCTCCTCCTGGAACTTCACCACCACCGTCTCGTAGCTCGACATCGCGTAGTGCGGGTACTGCGGGAGCACGAAGACCTCCTCGACGCCCAGCGCCTTGAGCTGGTCGACCGCCTGGGCGCACGAAGGCTCGCCGTAGCGCATGCCCGTGATGACCGGCAGGCCGCAGGCCGCCTCGAGCTTCTTGCGCAGCTTCTCGGTGGTCACGAGCAGCGGCGCGCCCTCGGGCGTCCAGACCGTCCGGTAGGCGGCGGCCGACTTGCGCGGGCGGGTGCGGAGCACGATACCCTCGAGGAGGGCGAATCGGAAGACCGCGGGGTAGTCGATGACGCGCTCGTCGCCGAGGAACTCCCGGAGGTAGATGCGCACATCACCGACCGAGGTGCTCTTGGGGGAACCGAGATTTAGCAGGACAACGGCGCGCTTGGACATGTTGGTCTTAAGGGGAGGGATTGCGCCGGGTTGTCAATCGCCCGAGCGCACCACGGCGTCGACCACCGCGGCGAAGGTCTCGATGCGGGCCTCCGGTGTGATGCCGTGACCGAGGTTGAAGATGTGACCCGGGTCGCCGGCATTGTCGGCGATGACAGCGCGGGCGGCCTCGGCGGCGGCTTCCGGCTCGCGCGTCATCCACTCGGGATCGAGGTTGCCCTGCAGGCAGATGGGGCGACCCGCGAGCGCACGCACGCGCGAGAGCGGCAATTCCCAATCGACGCCGAGCACCGGCACACCCGTGGCGGCGAGGGCGCGGGCGTCCGACGACTTGCCTTTCGCGTAAAGGATCACCGACGCGCCTGCGGGCAGACGCTCAAGCACCGCGCGAATCCACCGGAGCGAGAGCCGCTCGTAGGCCTCGCCCTCGAGCAGACCCGCCCAGCTATCGAAGATCTGGATCGCGTCGGCCCCAGCATCGAGCTGGCGCCTGAGGTACTCGGCGACCGTCTCGGCGAGGATGGCGAGCAGGCGCTCGAGAACCGAGGGCTGGGCGCGGGCGAGCTCCAGCGTGCGCGGGAAACCCTCGGCGCTGCCACCGTCGACGAGGTAGCAGGCGAGGGTCCAGGGACTCCCGGCGAAACCGAGCAGGGCCTTGTCCATGCCGAGCTCGCCGCGGATCTGCCGCAGCGCGGCGTAGACATAATCCAAACGGTCGGCGGCGCCGAGCGGCGAGAGCGCGGCGAGGTCAGACTCGGACGACAACGCGCGGTCCATCTGGATGCCACCCTGCTCGCGGAAACGGTAGGGCACCCCGAGCGCCTCCGGGATGACGAGGATGTCGCTGAAGAGAATGGCCGCGTCGAGGGGGAACCGGCGCAGCGGCTGGAGCGTGACCTCCGTGGCGAGTTCGGGTGTGCGCACCATCGTCACGAAGTCGTGCCGCGCCTTGAGCGCGCGATACTCCGGCAGGTAGCGACCGGCCTGGCGCATGATCCAAACCGGAGCGCGCCCGTGGGGCTCGCGCCGCACGGCCTTGAGGAAGCGCTCGCGGGAGGTCATCGGCGCCAGCATCCCTGCGGACGGTCCGTTGGCAAGCGGGGAGGTTTCAGACCCACTCGCGAGGCTTGATGAAGTCGAGCAGGCGCGCCTCGGGCGAGCCCGCCTCGGGGCTGTGGCAATAGGCCCAGCGCGCCCGGGGAGGCATCGACATCAGGATGGACTCCGTGCGGCCGCCCGATTGCAGCCCGAAGAGCGTCCCGCGGTCCCAGACAAGGTTGAACTCCACGTAACGTCCGCGCCGGATCTCCTGCCACTCAACCTCGCGCGGACCATAGGACGTGTCCTTGCGCCGGCGCAGGATCTCGCAGAGCGCCGGGCCGTAGGCCGAGCCGACCCTGCGCATCAGGGCGAAAGCGGCGTCGAATCCGCCCTCACTGAAGTCGTCGAAGAAGACACCGCCGATGCCGCGCGCCTCGCTGCGGTGCTTTAGGAGGAAATACTCGTCGCACCACCTCTTGAAACGCGGGTAAAGAGGTCCGGTCGCCTCGCGTGCGGCGCGGTGCCAGGTGACGCCATCCTCCTCGTGCGCGTAGTAGGGCGTGAGGTCGAAGCCGCCGCCGAACCACCAGACAGGATCCGGACCCTCGGTGGAGAAGAAGCGCACATTCATGTGCGAGGTCGGGCAATGCGGGTTGAGCGGGTGCTGCACGACCGAGACGCCCATCGCGCGGAAGGGACGCCCCGCGAGCTCGGGACGGTGCTGGGTCGCCGAGGGGGGCAACTTCGTGCCGCGCACATCCGAGAAAGCCACCCCACCCTTCTCGATCACCGTGCCGCCTGCGATCACCCGGGTGCGGCCGCCGCCGCCCTCGGGACGGTCCCAGCTGTCGGTGACAAACTTCGCCTTGCCGTCGACCGCCTCAATCTGCGTGCAGAGCGTGTCCTGCAGACCGAGGAGATAAGCGCGCACGGCGTCGAAGTCCATGGGTCGCATTCTCCAGCGAACCCAGCCCGGGTCAACCCTGCCCCGTCGTCGCGATGGTGGGTGAAGCCGGGCTTAAGGCGCACCCCAGCGACGCTGTTTGCTCGCCCCGCGACAACCCGGACGCTTGTCTCGGAACATGCCTCCTCTCGAGCGACTCCAGCTCCTCATCATTCTCCTCGGCGGATTCGCCCTCGCCATGCCCTGGCTGGCCTGGGCGCGGCTGCGCGCGCTCGAGCGGCGCTCCGGGCGCGCCCTGCTCGTCCGCGGCGTCAACGGCGAGCAGGCCGCGCGCATCGTCCTGCTGCGCGGCGAGATCGACCGGGTGCCGGTCGACGAGACGCCCGACTTCCTCGGCGACGGCTACGCCGCGGGCGAGCCCGCGCTCAAGCTCGCGCAACGGACCTATTTCGGGCGCACGCTCTTCGCCGTGGTGCGCGCGGCCGGCATCGCCGGCCACGGCTTGCAGCACCGCGACCGTGATCGGCGCGTCGCGCGGCTCGGGCGCATCGACGGCATCCTCGTGCTCTGGGGCAACGTCTGGCCCATCCTGCTCCTCGGCGTGATGCTCTCGCCCGGCCGCATGGGCGGGCTCGCCGCCTTCGCCGTGCTCGCCATCGGCCTTGGCATCGCGCAGGCCCTGACGCACGCCACCGTGGCCGACGCCGTGCGACGCGGTCGGGCCGAGCTCGACGGGGCGCGCCTGCTCGACGGGCATCCCGCGGGCGAGATCGCCGACGCCCTCGAGGCTGCGCGCCTCGAGCACCTCGCCGCACCGGCCAAGCGCACGCTCTGGGGCGCGCTCAGGACGCGCGACTAGCGAGCCTCACTTCTTCGCCGGCGGCGCGGGCGGCGCCGGAGCGGGCTTGCCGGCGGTGAACTCGCGCTCGGCCACGGCGAGGGCGGCCTTGCCGTTCTTGCCCTGCTTGCGGAGCGTGCCCACGCGCAGCGCATGCACCTCGGCGTAGAGCGCCTCGGCCTTGGGCTCGCCCTTCTTATCGAGCGTCCAGCGGGATCCGGCGGCGCCGAGCTCCTTGACGAGCTTGGCCGCCCATTCGGAGACCGCCTTGGCCTCGCCCTCGCCGAGCGCGCGCAGGCGCGCGGTCACCTGGGCGACAGCGGCGTCGCGGGCCTTGGCCTTGAGCTTGTCCGCCGCCAGCACGGCGGCGCGCGCCGCCTCGAGCGAGGCGGGCAAACCCTCGACACGCAGGTCGTAGCGCGCGACCAAGCCATCGGCGACCGCGGGCGCATAGGCGATCTTCTGCGCGGCGCGACGGGCGACCTCACCCTTCAGCGCGGCGCGCGCCTCGCTCAATCCCTGGCCCGAGGCGAGGATACGCCCGAACATCTCCGCCGCGAGCACGTCGCCGGTCAGCTTGGCGACCTGCGTGCCACGGTCGGACTTCGCATCGACCTTGCCTCCGCCGAGCTTGGCGAAGTCGGTGTCAGCCGAGAGCTTGGCGGCCTCCTCGACCGAGGAGTTCGGCGTCACGAGGGCCTTGTCCATCTCGGCGAGCAAGCGCGAGGCGGCGGGTCCGTCGGTGACGCCCGCCGCGAGCACCTTCCAAAGGCTGAGCTCGTAGGGATTGAGCGCGAGGGACTGGCG
>Ga0129333_10000884_pt1 | contig 26392 bp, 36 predicted proteins | sample CPB6_08_DNA_FD_94474 | JGI IMG/M metagenome (GOLD analysis project Ga0129333, IMG submission 94474) | Freshwater to marine salinity gradient microbial communities from Chesapeake Bay, USA - CPBay_Sum_0.6_0.8_DNA | ecosystem: Environmental > Aquatic > Marine > Coastal | place: USA: Chesapeake... | reverse complement strand
TCGCGCGACACGTGCGCGTCGATGATCTTGCCGAGGTTCTTCGGGTCCTTCGGGAGGTTGACGCCGTCACTTGCCATCGGGCTTCTTCCTCACTCGCGTCCACCCCGGAGGCATGTCCTCCAGAAGGTCGACGCCGTTGAAGTTGCTGTTCACGAACGGTGCGTCCTCTCGGGGCTGCACCGGCACCTGCTGGACCTGGGGCTCCCGCCGTCCCATGTAGTAGGACTCGACCAGCATGTTGAAGTACGAGAGCGGGATCGTCACGGTCAACTGGCCGGGACTCGGGCGCGGCGCTTCGTAGATCATCTGGTCAGACACGGGAACCTCCGCTCCTGGGGTCGGGATCCCTCATGATACGGAGGGCATCCTCAACCGAGATGTTATTGAAATTCATCGCATCCGCAATGTTCACCCCGTACTTCTTGTCCACATAGTTGCCGGCGGCGACCTCCTCGAGGGGGTTCTCGACGACCAGCCGGTCGTCGTCGACCTGCTGGACGGCCGACCGTTCCATGCGTCCCCGGACCACGAACATGCTCATGGCCACCGTGTCGATGAAGTCGTCGTGGGCCAGGCCGCCGTTTTCGGCGTCCGGGTTGAACTGCTCGATCTGCTCGAACAGGTGCCGCCACGGCATCAGGCCACGCCTCCAGGTGGGGAGCTTGATCAGACCGTGCTCGAAGCGGTAGTTCAGGGCGCTGATCTTCGAGGTCTTGTCCATGACGCCGGGGTTCAGCTTCACGACCTTCGGCGGGGTCATGCCCGTGATCTGGTCCGCCCGCTGCCTGACCATCGACTCCATCGCCGCGTACAGGCTGAATGACTGCCGAACCACCTCGACGTGGATTGAGGGAACTCGCCACTTCATGGCCAGCCGGAACGCATGCTCGATCAGGACAGGCTCCCGGCACTGGCCTCCCCAGGTATCCAGAACGAACAGGACCGCCTCGACCGGGTCGTACCCCATGATCGTGCAGACCTTGAAGTCCGAGTCCGTGGTCGCCGTGTACGAGGTGTCGACCGTTGCGAACAGCTTGACGCGCCCCACCAGGAACTCGGGGAGCGGCATGCGCTCGGTCTCGCCGGACTTGTTCCGCCAGCACACGGTGGACTTCGAGGCGTAGGGGTCGATGTCGCTGTCGGTGTCCGGCTGCTCGAGCCACCACCCGTGCCGCTCCTGGGTCACGTCACCGAAGTAGGCCTCCTCGCTCTCGCCCGGCTGGGCCAGGTACTCGGCCATGTAGTTGTGGCTGCCGATCATCTCCCGGATGTCTTCCAGGGTGATCAGGCCCTTCAACTTCTCGCTGGCATCGCGGGTCTTCCGGTCCACCGGCCACATGGTCGGCCAGGTGCTCTGCGGCTTCCCGTCCTCGTCCGTGTACTCGGCCTTCAGGATCAGGCGAGCCCACTGGTCGAAGCGGGGATCCTTCGCGACCCGGCTCCCGTCCGCCAGAAGCTCCGTCATCATCGCGTGCCACGCGTAGTGCCGCCGGCTCACGAACGTTGCCAGCCACCGCACGCTCGTATCGCGCCGGGTGACCATGGGCATCACGACCTTGAACAGCAGACGCTCCATGTACGAGCGGAGAATCGACATGCTGGTCGACGCCTTCGGGTCGTACTCCGGGTCATCGAGCGCGTACACGCGCGGGCGACCACCACGCTGGCGGCTCTCGGCGCTAATCGCCCGGAACCACGAGCCGTTCGCCAGGTACATGAGCTCGACGCCGAAGGATGCCTCGCCGCGCTTGGGCGTGATGCGTCCGTCGGGGAACTCGGGAGAGAAGTCATCCGCAATGCGCTTGTTCGCGATGAACTGCGTCTTCAGGATCTGCGACGTCTGCTCCGCGTTGTCGATGCTGCTGGTGGCGTAGATGAATGAGAACGCCGGACGCGAGAGCATCTGAAGCAACGCCGTCTTGCGGAAGCAGTTGCTCTTCGCGAATCCGCGGGGCGCAATCGCCACCGAACGCGCGGCCATCGCCCACATCCGGTAGATGGCGAAGTGTCCAGCCGGCGGCTCCACCGGATCGTCGTCGTAGAAGTACGGGTTGAAGTCCTCCTCCCAATCCGGGTGGAGGTACCAGTTGTCGAAGAAGTTGACGCTCCCCGCGAATCGCGTGGCCTTCAGGCCAGGATCGTTGGTGGGGACGAGCCACTGCGAGCACGCGTTCACGCGGGCAAGGCGCTGGCCCTCGGGCGTGAGCGTGAGGTAGTCGGCAGGCAGCGGCCACATGCCGTTGCCCTGCGCAGGCAGGTCGATGGCAACCGGGTTCACAGACCCACCATCTTGCGCTGCATTCCCTTGACCGCAACCAGCTCGGTGGCGGCCATGCGGAGGATGCACGCGGCAAGGAACGCAGGCTCATGGGCGGCGGGACTGACCGACGCGATCTCGGTCGCTGCATCAACCCAGCGCTGATGGAACACGTGGTTGTTCATCTTGATGCGCTCGATGATCGCGTTGCCGAGCTCCGACGGCTCGCCCCACCAGGTGACCGGGTCAATGATGCCCATCGAGAACAGGATGGGCGCACCGCCTCGAGCGGCCTGCATCCCGTCCATCGCGGCGATGTGCGCAAACGCCTTACTGAGCAGCGGATCCAGGTCCGCGAGATGGCAGGTAGGTAGCTGCGATTCTTCCGGTTGAGTCTTCTGTGATTGCACTTGGGGCCCTCCTGAGGCTTGAGACGAGTCGTGATGCCGATTGCGTGATTGTCTTCCCATCGCCACTGGTCTCCGTGACGGTCTGCGTTGCCGCAGTCGTGGTGATCATTCCGTTGAGTTCTGCCACCTCGCGCACGATCTCCCTGATGCGCTTCATGGCGTCGATGGAGACCTTGCCGGTCCCGTTGCGTGCGATGTCTACCAGACGCTCCATCTCCTCCGCAACATCCCACTCGGTCGCCCGGATCGCCGTACCCAGGCGGGTGGGGCAGAAGAAGGACATGACGGTCTCGTCGACCATTTCGTCCTTCTTCTGTGCCAGGCTCCTCGGCGTCATGCCGGCAGCCCCTCGAGCAGGCCGGCCAGACCCGCCTTGCGGACCATCTCCACGTCCTCCATCCGCTGAACATATCCGGGCTTCTGTGGCCTCTTAAGCTTCATGCGCTTGCCGCGCATCGCCCGCTTCACGGGTTCGGACTGCTTGCGGCCACGCTCCTGCCGGACACCCTTGACGAATTCGCCGCCCGTAAAGGCACGCTCGTCGCGCTCGCCAGGCGTGACCGTGGGCTGCACAACCTCGGGCAGGGGCGGAGTCGACCGCGCCTTGGACTTACCCTTCTGCTTTGGCGTGCCCTTCTGCCTGATTGCCGGCATCTCCTGCCTGCGACCCTCGCGGACGGCAGCGCCCATGACGCGTGGACCGATCTTCTTGCCCTGCGTTGCACGAGCAAGCTCTCGCTCAAACATGGTCACGCGACCCTGAAGCACCTTGATGCGACCCTCGAGCGCAGCCTGGTAGTCCCGGATCGTCTCGGCATCCTGGGTCTGTGGAAGGTTCTTCGGCCTCGAGACGGCGGGACGGAAGTCGTCGCCCTCGTCAACCGAAACCCGGCGGCGAACGTCCTCGCCGATGTTCTTCGACTGGCGCGGTGCAACGTAACGGCGGATGTCGTCCAGCTTCTTCTTGCCTGCCGCAATCTCCTTGTTCAGGGCGGCAAGGTCTTTCTGGGCGGCGGCAAGCTGCTTGGCATCGCGGATCTCCGCAATGTCCTTCTGCTCGTTGAGCTGCTTGGTCTCGTCCTTGTACGCCTTCATCAGGCTGCGGAGACGCTCGGAGGCGCGACCGCGAACCTTGCCCATCGTCTCGGCATCGCGGCCCTGCATCCGCACGTCGCCCTTGCCAAGCACCTCCGACTGCGTGTCGGCCATGAACTGGTCGAACGCGTTGCTGAGCTTGTCCGTCGTCGGAACGCCAAGATCCTCGACGCTCGGTCTTTCTGCCTTTGCAAGGGACATGCGGCCACCACGAAGTCCGTACCTCTTGGGCGGAACATACGATCCACCGCCGGTCTCGACCTTCGGGGGATTGAGTTCAGGACGACCGGTCTGGTAGCCGCCTTCTTCGCGGCGGACAGGCTGCTGACGGACGTTGCCTCGGGCCCGGCCGAGCGGAAGACCAGCGCTCTCGGCAACGCCGGTTGCGCCACCGGTCTCGACTCCGCCCTTGGGCTCGGCTGCCGGAGCCACGCCCCTCTTGAGGCGCTTGCCGGTCAGGACGTTGCGGGCACCGGGCTTCGCGCGGGAAGTGCTTGCGCCGCCTCGGATGCGGTTGCCAATGCCGGTCATCATCGCGGCCAGCTGCGGGACGTCGCCCTTCGCGCTCCCCACCTGCTCCTCGATGGTGGGCGGAGCCTTCTGGCCGAGCATCTGGAGGCCCCTCATGATCTCGCCGATCGGACGCACGTTGCCCGAGGCGGCCATGCCGAATGCCTTGCGAACCTGTCCCTGCATCCGGTCCTGGAACAGACGGTTGCCGGGGACGTACTGCCTCAGCGCGTTCATCACGGAGCCGATGTCAGCAGTCATCGCTTCGCGACCGCCAGCACGCGTGTCGTACCGGCGAGTGCCGCTCATCACGCTTTCAATGACCTTGATTGCGGAGCGGATATTCTTGAGCTGCTCTCGGCGCTCGCCACGACGGGTCTCAGGAGATGCAGCGTCCCGGACCTCCTGCATCTTCGCTGCGCGGCGTGCTGCTGGCGAACCGACCTCGCCGAGGATGGTCTGTGCCTTGACCATGCCCTCGATGGACAGCGCCTTGTTGAACGTGCGCAGCAGGTCGGCGCGCGTCATCTGCGCCGCATCGGAGTTCGGGTCGTCCTTGATCTTCTTGAACTTCGCAATGACCGCCGCCTTGTCGATGTCAGAGAAGCGGTCAAGGAACTTCTCGGTCAGATCTTGGTCGGCAGCAAGAACATCAAGCGCCTCGCGCGTCATCTGCGGCGCGTCCTGGACTGCCTTGCCCTCCATCGGCTGGCGTCCCGGTTCTTCGCCCTTTGCCTTCTCGCCGTACCGACCGGTTCGTCCGGACTCCTCGCGAGTGAAATCGCTCACGCGACGGGTCGACTGACGCGTCAGGTCCTGGACACTGACATCACCTGATGCAACAAGGTTTGTGTTGAGTCGCTGGTTGAATCGACGCTCGGCCTCGGCGTATGCGGCACTATCGCCTTCGGCCACAGCGCGTTCCATTTCCTTAATTTCAGCCTTAAGGACGTCGTCAGTGATGCCCTGCTGGGCAAGTTGGTTGGCGAGGCGGACGCGCTTGCGTGCGCCCAGCTCCTTGATCTTCTCCTCTCGGGTTCCCTCGGCGCCCGGCCCGATCAGGCCCTTGCGGGGCTTGTCGCTTTTGACGACGCCGACCTGGAGCTTGCCGGACGGCTCGACTCCGTAGGTGTCCGAGACAAGCTGCTGCGCGAGGTCGCGTGCCTTCGGGTTGTCGATCCGGTTCGCCTGCTCCATTGCGAGGCGATAGGAGACTTCCTTCAAGTCCGCGTCGTTCGGGATGTAGTCCTTGTTTCCAAAGTTCGGCGAGCCGACGCGCTGGCGCTCGGAGGCAATGAGGAGATCGCGTGCGCGGTCCTCGATGCGCTTCTCCCAATCGTCGCCGAAGCCCTTCTTCTTCAGGTACGCAGCGATACGCTGCGAGCCCGAGCGCTCGGAAGGCGCGCCTGCACGCGTGATTTCGGCGGCGGCAACGAGGCCGGCCTTGCCCGAGCGATCAGCAATCTTCTTCGCAGTCGCTGACTGGACCGTCCCCGTCAACGGGCCCGCCGGTGTAGCAGTCGGCGTCGGCTGAGTGACCGAAGGACGCGTCCGGCCTTGCTGACCGATCAGCCCGGACATGATGCTGGAGACGGTTCGCCTTGTCTGCTTTGCCATTTTCCGGGTCCTCGGGGAGCTTCGCCTGCTGGATGCGCCTAGCGTACTCATGCCCCACCATCTCCGGAAGGGTGGAGTAGGAGAGTTCGGCAAGACGGGTGGTGAGGTCGAGCATCGCGCGCTTCACCTGCGCGGGCGTGCCGATCTTCGCAAGTCGTCGGCCGGCGCACAGTTCCCCCACCAGCCAGCGCCAGTGGGTGCGGAGTTCCTCGACGGGGATTGAGGAGCGGGCGTGCGGGTAGTTGGTGCGCTTGCCGTTCTGGTTCTTTGCGCCCGGCATCAAGAAGTCGCGTCCGCCGGCACGGGTCATCGCCTTCATGCAGATCTGGAACGTGACCGGGTCAACGTATGCGACGCCGAGGTCGCCGAAGATCAGGGGGCAGCCGATGGCCCGGCACAGCCCCCTGAATCCCCGGCGCGACCGGACGAACCCCTTGAGGTTGTCCAGGTAGTACTGCTCGGACAGGAGGCGCATGCCCCCACCGAGCGAGATGTAGGACGGGCGGGCCTTCTTCAAGCGAACATTGCTCCACCGCGGAACATCGTGCTGGGAACAAGATCGGTTGCTCCAGCGTCCTTGTTCACCTTACCCTTCCAGCCGCGGTTCTGAGGACGAAAACCAAAGAACTCGTCTGCCTTGTCCTGCTTCACTTGATTTTCCAAAGAAGCAAGGCCGTCAGCAATTTCGGCTGCGGTCGGAACACGGACCGTTGGCTTGGGTGCAGCAGCTGGCGGGCGTCCGTATCCAAATCGGAATGCGCGGTCAAGAATTCCCTGAAGACCAGTCGCCATCAACGGAGGCGAGTACGGAGCAGGAGTCTTGCCCTTTCCCTTCTTCTTGCCGTCGAGAGGGACGGACATCTTCGTGCCGTCCGGGTTGGTGACGACCTTGTGCGGCGGTGCGATGGAACGACCGGTCGGCGCGTTCTGGTAGTTGCCGCGACGTCGGGCGTCGACGCCAGCGCGGCTCTTAAAGGTCATCGAGCTGACGGGCGTGGGGATGAATGCCTCCATGCCCATCTGCCGGATTCCGATGTTGGGGTCGTTCGAGAAGATTGCGGGTCCACCGAATGCCATGGTTGCTCCTTGTTGGGGTTCATGGTACAATTGCAGGAACGGCGTCAAGCCTTTTCAGAGGAGAGAACAACATGGATTGGAGACAGGACCCGCTCGGCTCCATTGAGCCGACGAAGGTTGCGCGGCGTGTCATGCAGGAACGGTTCCGGGATTCGGGGGTCTACAGGTGGCGGAACGATTGGTGGGTCTGGCGGGACAACCGCTGGCTCGTCATGGACGACGAAAGGCTGAAGGACCTGATCTGGGTCTGCCTCGAGGACGCCGTCTGGGAGAAGCCCACCAGGAACGGGGTGGCGCTGGAGCGGTACAGCCCAGACAAGCAGAAGATCGACGGGGTCGCCCGGGCGCTCGAGGCGCTGGTTCGGATCGACACGGAGCAGGTTCCGTGCTGGATTGGGACGCCGCTCGGGGACTTTGATCCGGGTACGACGATTGCGTTCGAGGACGTGCTGTTCAACGCGGCCACGGGCAAGACGATGCGGAGGCCGAAGAACTGGTTCGATCCGGCGGTCTTGCCGGTGAAGTACGACGAGTCGGTCAAGTGCCCCAGGTGGGAGCAGGCCGTTGCCGAGTGGGGTGACGGCGATCCGCTGTGGGCTGAGCTGCTGGCCCGGTGGATGGGGTACTGCCTGCTGGGGACCCGAAGGTATGCCCGGTGGATGCTGATGTATGGGAAGATTCGCGGGGGCAAGGGCACCATCTCGTCGGTGATCCGGAAGCTGATCGGGCGGGCTGCGTTCATGAGCAGCAGCCTCGAGGACCTGGCTGGCGAGTTCGGCATGGATGGACTTGAGCGTTCCAAGGTGCTGAGCATCAACGAGGTGAACGAGGTGGACTCGAAGGCCGGGGAGCGGGTGTGCCGGGTGCTGAAGAACATCGTCGGGCAGGACCCGATGACTGTGAACGTGAAGCACCAGAGGCAGCAGCGGAACGTGATTGTGAATGCGGCTCCGATGCTCCAGAGCAACGAGATCCCTGTGCTGCCCAACAAGGGCAGGGGTCTGAGCGGCAAGATGCTGGTTCTGCCCTTTGAGGTCAGCTTTGAGGGCAAGGAGGACCTGTGCCTGGAGGACCGGCTCGAGGCCGAGTTGCAGGGGATTGCCATGTGGGCCGCATGGGGTGCAAGGCGGCTACTGGCATCAGAGATGGATAAGAGGTGGCCAATCCCGGCTGCGGCACAGGATGCGGTCCGGCTGTATCACCTGCAGAACAACCCGTTCGATTCGTTCCTCCATGCACGGTTCGTGCAGCGCAAGGATGGGTTCGTGGCGAACGAGGTGGTGAAGGACCAGTGGGAGGACTGGCTGGAATCCAATAGGGTCAGGCTGCACGTTCCGGCTAACATGCTGTTCGTCCGGATCTGCCAGGAATCCAGCTGGGGACTCCGACAGATGCGGATGTCCGAGAGCCAGGGTCACCAGCGCGGTATCTGCGGGCTCAGCCTCCGCAGGAACCAAGAAGACGAAGTTTAACTTCCACTTTGCTCCAATCCTGCCCCCCTGGTGCCCCCAAAGCCCTGGGGGGTTTCCTTTCGGGAACGGATGCCGTACCAAGGATACCAACCTTTCTTTTCTCTACGTAGAGAGAAATATATAGAGAAAGAGAGAAAGGGCCGGAAGGGTCGGAAGAGATTTTTGAGAGGGGGAGGGTCTTTCCCCTGCTTCTACAACCCCCCATTTGGGGGCCGACCGGGGGTCGGGTCTTTGACGTTGTCTACGCGACGGGGAAGCCACGTCCGTTATCCGGACTCGAGAGTCGTAACTCTCGCTCGTGGCTGGGTTTACCTCACTACGTGTCATGTAGTGAGCAATACCCCGCTCACCTGCTGCGATGCGTCGTTTGCTACGACGACCATCGTCATCCGTTGTGCGACGAGTGGCGCGTGTCACCCGTGCACAACAAGTCCGTAGCAAAGCCCCATGTGGGCAGAAAGGTAAGCCGCAATGGCTACTCTCACTCTCTCGTCCATCCTGTCCGCCTCCAACCCCGAGGTCGTCCGCGAGCAGCGCCGTCAGGCCGAACTGCCCAGCGGCACGTTCGAGGCGACGTTGGTCGGCATCAAGGACGAGTCCTTCCGTGGCCGCGAGGGTCACATGATCGCGTACCAGCGCGTCGCGTTCAAGGTCGGCAACAAGACCTTCGACGTCTCCCTCGGCCGTCTCTGGTTCAAGTTCAAGGGTGGCCGCGAGCGCGTGGCCAGCATCCTCTCCAAGGGTGACTCCATCAAGGTCACCATGACGTCCTTCAAGGACGACCGCACCGGCAAGCTCGGCTACGACATCGCCTGAGCCAGCGCGTGAGCGCGAGTCGGCGCACCCGTCTTCGGGCGGGTGCGCCCTCTCGTTCCCACTCGTCGTGAGAACGAAACCCCGCCCATCAGGGCAGAAAGGCACTACATGTCCCGACACGAAGTCACCAACAAGGACGGCACCGTCTTCGTCTACGGCTACGACCGCCCCACGAGCCAGTACTTCCTCGACGCCAAGTCCACCAACGACGGCGACACGATCTACCTGCCGTGGGTCGGCTTCGACTCCGCCAAGCGCGAGTGGAGCCGAGGCACGCACGTCAACCTCCTCGAGGCGATGGAGCACTTCGGCATCTGGGATCTCATCCCGCCGATCCACCAGCGCGCCATCGTCCTCGACCTACCGATCCCCGAGGGCCAACCCTCGAGGCTCGACCAGGAGCCGGACCCGGACGGCGACCGCGACTACCCCGGCGCAATCACGCCGATGCCGAAGCGCCGCTCCAAGCGCTCGCCATTCGTGCCCAAGTCAGAAGGCCCGGATGCCGAGCGTTTCAACGCCATGCAGGACTGAGTCCTCGGGTCACCTCACTCGCCCCAGCGGGTGGGGGATCCCGTCCACTCAGGACAACCGACGCCGGCGGTCACCGGCAAGGAGACACGACATGCGCGACTGCCCGTACTGCGGAGGAGACATGGACGGCGACGGCTACACCACGCCCGTCATGTGCGAATACTTCGAGCCGCACCCAGACCTGTGCCCCGAGCCGGACTCAGGCCCCTGGTACTGCAACACCGACGGCTTCACCACCTTCGAGATCTGCGACGGGTGCGAAGTCCACAGGCACCCCGACACGCTCGTCACCTTCACCACCACGGAGTTCGACGGCAACCAGGACTCATACAAACTCTGCGAAGAGTGCCGCAACCACAAGAACCACGACTGACCGGCGGTCGTGCTCGGCGCCGCGCCTCCGGGCGGCACCTCGCACTCCCCGCCTCATCCCAAAGGAAGAACATGGCAGAAACCAAGACCAACCTCGAGATGATCAGGCTGTGCATGCAGCGTGCCAACGCACTGGAGCTCACAGCAAGGTCCATCGTGAACAACACCAAGTTCAAGACCGAACAACAGAAGGCGTACTTCGAGCACCAACTCAGAAGTGCTTCTTCTGACATGATCGCATTCCTGAGCTGGCTCGAGGAAGCCAACACCAAGGCCTGACCTAGGCCACACAGACCACATCCGCAGCACTGCGCTGCGGGCTGGCGCGTCCGCAGCGCGTGCTGCTGACACGTTGTCACTTTTCATTTCTCAATTTCTGCAGTTGCAGAAGAAGGATTGGAGCACAGTCATGAAGATCACGCTCAAGAACATCGAGGCCAGCCGCACCCGCGAGGCCGCGAACCTGATCACGCCGGAGCGCATGCCCACCGGCCGCTACGGGTTCACGGTCACGACGGTCGTCTTCTCGGACACCGAGAAGGACATGGCGCTCTACGTCAACTTCGACGTGCACGGCGAGAACAACCTCTCGAAGTCGATGAACGTCCGCTGCGAGCCGCAGATGGCTCAGGACAACGTCAACTTCAAGCGGAACTTCGCGTCCGTGGCGACGATCTCCAACCTGCTGAACGCCGCGAAGCCCGACTCGGGCAAGCAGTTCCTCAGGCTGGTCGCCGCCGCCAGCACGGCCCACTCCACGAAGCAGGACGACGCGTTCAACGCGGCGATCAACTCCATCTACGAGATGGTCGACGGCCTGTCCGGCCTCAACTTCACCGGCTACTTCGAGTGGAACACCTCGAAGAAGGACGGCAAGAAGTACTTCAACCTCCGCAACGAGCGCGGCAACGACGCCCAGGTGATCAGCCTGGACCACGTCCGCGAGCCCGTGCGTGAGTCCGCGGAGCAGGAGCGCCAGCCCAAGCGCAACCTGACCGCCGTCAAGCGCTGACGCCAAGCGCAACCCATCCGCTCGCAGGGTGGGGCCAGCCCGAAGCGGCAGCCCCACCCTCCGTGCGCGTACTCACCAGCAGTTCATCATCACCAGCAGAAAGGCAACCATGTCACTCGTTCACGACGCCATCCTCCTCGAGGCAATGGCCGCGCATCTCCCGATGTCGTCCTCCTTCGTCCGTCAGAACCGCTGGGAGGCCGACGTCTCCCGTGTCCTCGACGCGCACCTCTGCAAGGAGGACGAGGACGGCAACTTCATCGACGACTTCGACTCCGACCCGGAGCTCGACGCCCACGGCATCACCGATGACGGCCGACAGATGCGCGCCATCTACGAGCAGCTCGACGAGCACGTCGGCGGCCCGCTCTACCCCACCAACCGCAACGGTGAGGTGGACTGGGTCCTGCACCAGGAGCGCATGGCACAGCACAAGGCATGGGAGATGATCCTCCGTGCCGAGGGCCTGTCCATGTCAGCAGGCAAGTTGCGCCAGCCACAGCACGCGCAGCCCCAGCCCGAGACCGCGCTCGACGCAGCGGCCGACTCGCAACCCATCCTCGAGGCCATCGTCAACGGCTTCGGGCGCACCACTCCCGACTCCGTCCGCACCCGCATCGTCAGCGCATACCGCATCGACCGCATCATCACCCACATCAGCGGCGTGACGGTCGACCAGGTCACCCAGACCTGGGTCTGCGAAGGCCGCACCATCAAGGAGTAACTCCGTGCCCACCATCATCACCCGCAGGCAGGGTGGCGTCCTCATCGACGCCACCCTCCTCCCTGCCATGTCCTCCATGATCCGATCCATGTGGGTCTCCAACGAACCCATGGTCGAGCAGACCTGGCACTACCCAGAGAACAGCCACGGCACCGACAATGCCAAGCGTCACTGGCAATCCCTCTCGGACCAGCTCAAGACCGAGGTCCGCAAGTCCATGGTCTCCTGCCGCATCGACGACTTCGACTCCGGCCGATGCGAATACATCCTCGGCCCCGACATGGAACCGCCGGCCCGTCTCGTTGACGTCGGCGACTGCCACCTTATCGACGACTCCGTCCCCTTCTGAGGAACCACATGAACGCGCTCATCGAGACCGACGACCCGCCCTACGTCAAGGACATCCCCGCACGCACGATGGGATCCATCGCACGCTACGTCCTGCAGGGAATCCATCCCGGTGACTTTATCTGGAACTGCATCCGCAACGACCTCAAGATGGCCGTCGCCTACGCAGACAAGGACAACGTCACCGCGCTCAAGTCCATCGTCATGCTGTTCATCAACCGCATCCCATCTGGATGCTGGGGCAGCGAAGAGAAGGCTCTTGCCTGGCTCAAGAAGTTCCAGTCCGAGCAGAACCACGGCAACGAAACCTCGAACCTGTACCCGTACCTTTGCAAGCACCTCCAATCCTGAGGAACCACATGTCCAACCGTCTCTACCTGCACGCCGGCGCCGAACCCATCGACACCGCCGGCCTCGCCACCCTCGTGGCACCCGAGCCCACCTCCACATGGTGCCCGCTCCACCACGAGGACTACGCCAACTCCATCAAGGACACCCTCCGTTTCATGGGTGCCCGCATCATCACCGAGCAGTACGCCATCAAGCCCGGAGACACGGGCGGCGACGAGTTCTTCGGTCTCATCGAACTCGAGCACGACCAGCTCGACATCCCCACCGGCAGCGCGCTGGGCCTGGGCTTCCGCAACTCGTGGAACCAGCGCTTCGCCGCCAACGGGATCCTCGCCCGCCACACCTTTGTCTGCGACAACATGGCGTTCGCCGGCACCGACGCGTTCCACTTCAACCGCAAGAACACGCCCGGCCTGTCGAAGCAGTTACCCCAGATCATGGCCTCCGCCATGATGAACTTCCTCCACTCCGCCAAGTCCTTCCTCCGCTCGCACGCGCAGATGGACACGCACTACCTGAAGGAAATCTTCGAGACCGACCACGAGAACGTCGCAGTCGACCACGTCTGCGTCGAACTCGCCGCCCACGAGGCAGTCTCCTGGCGCAACGTCCGCCGCCTGCGCGAGGAGATCACACGACCCGACGGACCCGGCGGGTTCTTCCCCCGAGAATCCAGAGACATCCACTTCGGCGACGTGATGAACGCCGTCACCGAAGTAGAGAAGCTCTCGCTCAGCCCCATCTCCACGCCCGAGCGCATGTCCCGTGCCCACAACATCCTCACCCACATGATCGAGGTCGCCACATGAAAGGACGCAAGAACACCCAGCACACGTTCATGTTCGAGTCCGACAAGCACGGAACCCTGTCCCTCTCCTACGACATCTCCATCATCCGATACAAGGAGCGACTCGAGGACGGACGCATGCTCTTCACCCCCTCATACAACGCCGGCCTCTACATCGCCTCGCTGACCCCACCATCGGGTACCAAGGCCATGACCTGGAAGTTCGGCTCGGGCAAGGACATGGACGGGCGCATCAAGACCGCGCTCAAGGAACTCGGACCCGAGATCGACGAGACCATCCAGGAATGGGCAGACAAGACCGTCAACGACCCGCACTTTGAAGGAGACCACGATGCCGAACCCCGTGACCCCACTGACTGACGCATTCGTCGCCGCCATCCGTGCGGCATTTCCCGACCAGCCCCTTCATGTCCGCATCGTCTACAACGGCTCGGGCGACGACGGCTGGTTCGACGACTTCCACGTCCACTTCACCCCGCAAGACCACGACTACGAGAACATCTCGGGCTGGTACGCACAACACATCACGTCTGGTGAGTACAAGCCATACGGAGACGAGGACATCCAGCGAATCCAGGTGAAGAAAGCCCATGCCCGCATCATCAGCGACGTCATGGACAAGCACGACATCAACGCCATCTACCGTGAGCTCGGCGAGATCCTGTGCAAGAGGTACCCCGGATGGGAGATCGACGACGGTGGCTCCGGTGCCTTCGTCTTCAAGGCCGACGGCACCCGTAAGCACGAGCACACCACCAACGTCACCACCTACGAAGACGAGGAGCAGCCCTTCTGATGCACCCCTACCACCACGCACTGTCGTCCCAGAAAAAGCACGGCGGAACCTGGCAACATTACATCGACATCCACAAATGGTTCGACGAAACCAAGTCCCTCTTCGGTGACGCACGCCACCGCGCCCTGCGCCACCACACCGCCGGCATCTTCTGGTGCGAGGAGAAGTTCGGCACCACCATGCTGGTCATGGGCAAGGAAATCCCCACCCGCCTGATCGCGGAGCAGCACGTGATGGAGGACATGGGATTCCTGCCCACCCCAGAGTGGTGGCTGTCCCGCATGTCCCTCGCACCGGAGATGAACCGCGTCCCCGTCCGTTCCTCAGACGTCGAAGACCTGCAGCGCGCAGCTGCCATCGCACTCTACAAAGGAGAAGGCTGATGCCCACCGTCCAGTTCACCAACATCCCCGATCTCACCGCCATCGTCGCCCACTTCGACCAGCACCCGAACGCCCAGCTCTTCCTCGTCCACGACCAGGGCATCTACCTCATGCCCGCATCGCCCACCTTCAAGAACGAGACCACCAAGGAGGGAAGCAACTGGGTCACGTACGCAAAGGACTGCAACCCCGACACCGACGAGGAGTGGTACGACAACGCCCGTCATCTGGTGGGCGGCGACGACTTCGGCGAGAACGTAACCGCCTCGATCAACGTCATCCGCACATGCGCAAAGGAAGGCAAGACTTTCTCGATCCGCATCGCACCCACGTCCCTCACCTTCGGCGTCGGCCGGAAAGTCAAGGCATGAACCTCAAAATCCTGGATCCCCAGCCAACGTGCACCCGCTGCGACCTGCACTCCGCAGGGATCAAGAATCCCGGCGTGCCGTGGCGACCGTACGAAATCGGACATCACGACGCCGTCGTCCTGATCCTCGGCATGAACCCCGGCTTCCACGAGGACGTCGCCAACTCATGCTGGCAAGGACGCTCGGGCAAAGTGATGACCGAGTCCTACGTCAACGGGTCCCGCATCAACAACCACGCTGACATCTGGCTCGGCAACATTGCCCGCTGCTACACGCCCACCGGCAAGGCTCCCACCAACAGGCAGTACCGGGCCTGCTGGATGGAGCACGGCACCAAGGACTTCCTCACGATCATGAGGAACTACGGGGCTGCGCGGTTCCGCGCCGCGCTCTGCGCCGGCGCAGATCCGCTCGCACACCTGACCCGGTGGGCGACGGGCAAGTCGATGAAGCAGGCCGACGCCTTCCTCAAGCAGGGCCTCTCCCTCTCCATCGAAGGCGTCCAGTTCAACCTTTTCTCCACCTTCCACCCGTCCGCAGTCCTGCGTGACCCGGACAAGATCCACTCCGTCTCGGATCACCTCGCCATCCTCCGCTCTCACCTCAGGGGAGACACGCCCTCCGCGTCGGAGCCGCGAATCGTCTCACCCCACCAGCTCCTGCTTGCCGCAGGGCAGAAAGAACCGTGATGACCAAGGGCATCGTCCAGTCCGCGCTCGACTTCATCGAGCACAACGACAAGTACTACATCAACAACTACAGCTTCGGCACGCAGACGCTCACCGACCTGGCGAAGAACGGCCTCGACGCCCGCATGCGCCTGATCCACGCCGGCGACCACATCAAGAAGCTCATCGACGAGATCGACCAGCTCAAGGCCCAGCTCAACGAGAAGGAGTCACTGTGACCACCGCATTCGCAGCCCGCACCCGTCCGTTCACCAGCCCGCACCCCATCAAGCAGCTCAGGAAGGAGATCACCGAGCTCAAGAAGCAGCGCTTCTACGAGCGCGACTGCCGCATCAACCAGCTCGTCGAGTCCGCCGATCCCGACAACAAGGACCGCATGTACTGGACCATGGTGTACGACCTCGAGGAGGCGCCGACCGTGACCGGTAGGCAGATGATCCTCGAGCACGGCATCATCCCCGTCCCGATCCAGGAGCTGTCCGCCACGGCCGACCTGCACGACGAGCTGTGGACCATCATCGAGGCGCTCGCAAAGTGCGGCGTCTACCTCATCAACACCAACCACCTGTGCGATCGTGACCTGTACGCCCGCCTCTTCTACAAGATCCTCGACGAGCCGTGCCGCATGATGCCGCCGTCCTCCGAGGCTGCTGAGTTCATCGACTGCCTGCACCCGATGGACGTCGAGTACCCGCTCGGCAAGCAGGTCCCCAACTTCACGGGCACCGACCTCCCCATCACCAAGAAGGAGGACGCCTACGTCCGTGGCCCGGAGTGCAACGTCATCGGCAAGCTCTGCTCCCGTGACGCGTACCTCCCCAAGCCCTGGTAACCACACGGGGCAGGGCCCGACTCTCTGACGAGGCGCATCGACATGTGTCGACTGCGTGCGTCGGGACCCTGCCCCACCAAGCCACAGCGGACAAGGTCAAGGCCATGACCATGTCCACGTGGGGCGCACCATAGATCCGTCGCCAGTACAGCGGCGGGAAGGTGCGTCCGTATCCCCCAGCCATCCGACCTCCTCTGAGCATCCATGCCTCTCGACTCCCTGCCGTGATATCCGCGCACAGTCGACGCTACTAGCGATCACCACGATAAGGCTCTGGCTGTTGGGGGTACCATCTACTGCATGGACAATGAAGATCCCGAACTGATGTCCACGAGACAGATTATTGCGGAGATCACGCGGTCACGCATTCAGCAGGACAAGAGACGTGCCCTGCTCAGAGATTCCGCAAGGCTTGCCGAACACGCACGCCAAGCCGGGATGTCCATCGCCGACATGCGCAAGTTGCTGTCGGACAACTTTGCGAACAACAAACCGACGCTCGCAAGATTGATCGAGTACGCAAACTCGCAAAAGTTCGCTGAGCGACAGCAGCAGGAACAGGCAAACACTTCGAATATCAAGTGGCGCAACCTGAACCCATCAAATCCAGCGACGCCTGGATTCCGTCGACAGAAGTAACACAACCAAAAGCCTTTCTGCCCAGCGGGCGGCGGGACCGAGACGACGGAACCCCGCCGCCCGCATGGTTTATCCGGAGACATCCATGACCGACGACACCTGGCTTCAGCACGCCGGCGCCACCTGCCTCGGCCCATCCGACATCCTCTCGCAGCTCATCTCTCGCTACGCAAGCAGCGCCGCGAAGGACTCCTCGTTCGCGGACAAGCGCGCCCTCCGTCAGACCATCGAGGAGATCGCCATGCTGCGCAGAGTCAACAAGCAACTGCGCGAACGCAACACCCATCTGCTCTCCCAACTCCAGGAGTACGAAGCCCGTGAGTACTAAGCCGCTCATCATCTCCCTCGACATCGAGACCTACGGCGCCTTCTCCTGCTGGGACAAGGGCTCCGGTGCGTGTCCTGACCAGACCGTCTTCAACCCCGCCCTCTCCAAGCAGATCGACCGAGTCCACCTGCCGTGCCGCCTCGTCCCGCAGTGCGCCGTGACCATCGTCTCCGGCGAACCCTCGGACCCCACCGGCTGGGAACCGCAGGAGACGGCGGTCTTCGACATGTGCACCGAGCAGCACCTGGTCCTCGACCTGGTCCGCAAGGCAGACACCATCGTCGGATCGAACATCGTGTACGACCTGTCGTACCTGCGCGAGTTCTCCGGCTTCGCCTCGTGGCTCGTCGAGTACCCGCTGCCAACCCTTGTGGACACGATCATCCTGTCGTGGCTGCACTCCGGTACCCGCAAGGAGCGCTCGCTCAAGGCGCTCGGCCCCGCACTCGGAGCCTTCACCTACGAACGCACGCTCAAGGCCGGCAAGTTCCCGTTCCCCATGTGCGCCGACGCCATCAAGTACAACGCGCAGGACACGCACAACGCAGTGCTCGCCGCCCGTGCCCTGGCCCAGCGGATCCACGACGAGCAGGGCCGCAAGCTCACGCCGTCCGCCATCCTCTTCCACTCCGACCGGCTGTGGAACATCCTCGATCTCTCGCACAACGGCCAGCACTTCAACCGCTACGAGCTGCACTGCGCCGCCGACAACCTGGCCCACACCGCCGAAGTGATCGGCGCCGAGCTGTATAGGTCGGAGATCTTCCTGGCCGGCGAGGGCAGCGGCTCCTCCCAATCCGAGCTGATCGACCGCGCCTCGTCCGCAGCATCCGACTTCATGCTGGACCTGCACGACTCGCGCCTGCTCGAGTACTCCGACAAGAAGCGCGGCGTCCGCAACAACCGGGAGAACCGCAAGGTCCTCGCCGCCATCCTCCGGGAGCGCAACCCCAACGACCACGACGCCCAGCTCCTCGAGTACATCTCGACCCACGCCTCCGAGCACAGCATCGAGCAGGAGATCCGCAAGATCCTGTCGCAGCGAATCCACCGTGGCAACGAGCAGTACGTCCCATCCGGCTGCTTCACCCTCGGCGACCAGGTGTTCTGCTACCCCTCCTGGTACGGAGCCCCCACCGACGAGGGCGGAGTGCAGTCCGTCCGCCTGTCGTGCCGGCGCCCTGCAGCACAGACCTGGTCGAAGGACATCCGCGAGCTGATCACGAACCACGACGGCCTGCCCGTGTACCGCATGGACATGACCGCCTTCGAGCTCCGTGTCGCTGCAGCAATCTCCCGTGACCGCAAGATGCGGGACTTCGCCTTCGCCCACGACCCGTACCTCGCCCTGCCCGGCGACCGCAACCTCGCCAAGACCGCCCTGCTGGTGGGGGTCAACGGCGGCGGACCCGAGAAGGCATGGCGCACCGCCATCGCCACGACCGGCAGGCTCGTCACCCTGCCCGAGGTCCGTGCCCTACCCGTCTTCTCCGGCTGGCAGGACTACGCCAACACCCGTTCGATGTGGTTCGACGACGGCAAGGCAGGCAAGCTCCGCCTCATGGAAGCGGACATCCTCTACAACCACAGCCCTGCCCGCACCATCCACGACACCACCTCGTTCATGGTACAGGGCACGTCCGCCGTGTTCATGACGATGATCCAGTCCTGCCTCATGCAGGACACGGTCGACCAGTACCGTTTCAACCTCCAGTTGCACGACGAGCTGATCTTTACCACCAGCCAGACGAACCCGGCCGTAGTCCGAGAGACCATCGCCAAGTCCATCTTCATCTGGTCCAACGAACTGTTCGGCACGGCCCTGCCCTTCACGTTCAAGCTGTCGTACACTGTCGGCACCGGTGAAGCGCGAGTACACCATTCTTGTTGACGAGCGGGAGAAGAAGCCGTTCACCTTCCCCGAGTACATCGTCTGCCTCGACCCCTCGCGTGACCCGTGCCGTCAGTCGGGTATCACGGTGCGCATCCGCACCCAGAAGCGCACGCTCAAGACGGGCGACTACCAGATCGAGGGGAACCCCGCCGTCGTCGAGCGCAAGGGATCCATCGACGAGATCACGCAGAACCTCCTGACCCCCGACGGCCGCCGCCGGTTCGCCGAATGCTGCCGCCGACTCCGGGACGGCACTCCCCGCCCGCTCCTCCTCCTCGAGGGGCTGGTGGGGATGCCGGAACCCAAGTCAGGAAAGCCGCACCCGGGTCTTGCGATCGACGCCCTAATGCGTATCCTGCAGGAGTACGCCATCGGGCTCATGGTCCTCCCCACCGGCACGGCAGGCCAGCGCAGGGCTGCGGGTGAATGGACGGCCAGGTGGCTCATCACCCAGGACGACCATGTCATACGTGACCATCACGACCGACGCGAAGAACTTCCACCGCGAGACGTTCACGAGCGGAACGGCAGCGCCGACCAAGATCCTCACCACGACGAAGCCAGCATCGGCAACGGGTAGCGTGGTCTTCGGGGGCAGCCTGAACTACATCAAGCTGAAGCTGTACTCCAGCACGTCCACCGCACCGACGTTCTTCATCTTTGGATGGAACTACGTGCAGGAAATCAACGCCTATGTTCCGCAGCTGCTCTGCTCCTTCAGCACCACGATGACGGGGTCGCAGGCCAACGCGCTCGGCACGGTCTTCGAGGTCGCCGGCGCGACGCTTGTCACTGGCGACGCCAAGATCTTCACGGGCGTGACCACCACGACTGCTGGTGGGTTTCTCCTCATCGACACGCTCGGCTGTGAGTACATCGAGGTCTGCTCCAATGCGGCTGCCTCGCCCACCATCACCGTTCTCCACGCCGGACTCTGATGCGCGAGCGCACCTACTACTCCTTCCAGCAGCCGAAGATACGCGGCGATCGCACGCGCCTAATGCAACTGCGCGACGTCACGCCGCAAACATCTACCGGAGGAGTAATCAACTGGATAAACGTAACAGGAACAGTGGGATCCACTGCTCAGTCCGACGTGGTTCAAATGCTGTTCGTGACCAACCAGATCACGCTCGGCGTCAGCATGACTTCTGCAATTGGACTCACGGGGATTGCAAACATCTCGCTGAACCCCGACAAGACCGGCATTATCAACAGCATCCAAATCCCGACAACGCCGAGCGCGCTGATCAGTTGCGCTCCAGGAAACTACGTCTGGTTTGAGTTCAACAGCACGCTTGCCGCATCGTCCACCGTAACGGTTCAGCAGCAGCTCCTCAACGCCGTAACCCTCGACACCTTCACCGTCACCTACACCTGACCATGACCAGCACCCCCACCATCCGAGCGTCTGGCACCATCCCCGCATACGCGTGCGTCAAGATGACCACCACGCCTGGCTTCGTCACCGTCGCCACCTCGGCGACCGACACGATCTTCGGCGTCAATGGTCCTACGCCTGCGCCCAACGGCGAACCCGTTGAACTCCAGGCTGACGAAACCGATTACGTCACCATGATTGCCGGTGGCACCATCACTTCCGGCAGCTTCCTGGTTCCCACTACCGGCGGCGCCGTAGTGTCCAGCACTGCGGGCCAGTTCATCGCAACCAGCAGCTCATCGTCTGGCCGAACCTTCAGCAGCAAGGTCAACAAGACGATCACCAGCTCGACCAACCTGAACTTCCTAGCTACGGGATCGGGCGCGCAGACGGTGAGCGTGAACTCCAAGCTTGCCGAAACCGTGAGCGTGAAGGACTTCGGCGCGGTCGGCGACGGTGTTGCCGATGACACCACTGCAATCCAAGCAGCACTAAATGCAGGATCTGGTAAAAACGTAACTCTTCCTCCGGGAACTTATCGCACATCTGCTGTCCTTCAAATTCCAGCAAACACCGTATTCTCTGCTGCACCTGGAACAGCAATCATTGATGTTCAACCGACTGCCAGCACATCGACCATAAACAACGGTCTATTGTTCATGGGCAGCGGATCTACCATTGACGGTCTTCAAATCAATGGAACAAACGAAGCGGTTTTTACTGGTGGACTCCGAACTCGTTATGCAACAGCCATCCTCGCAGACGCTCAGATTAGTGGGGTTGTGGCTCGTAATCTGACGGTCAAGAATTGCCGGGTCTTCAAGTGGGGTCTAGGTATCGAACTCCGTCGCGCTGACAACTCAACTGTTAGCGATAATAGGTTCTGGGGCGGGGCGCAGCAAGGCGATGCCCTTACTGAATCAACCACCTCAGATATCAATATCTTCGGATCTGCTGCTCCAAATGAAGGTTCTAGGTACACGATCACGAACAACCTCTGTTATGGAAACCAAGATACCGGAATCGCATTCAACACAGTCAAGGACCGTTTCGTGGTCTGTACAGGAAACGTCGTCCAGCCGATGCAAGAAGACGGCATCACTCCGATTGGGACAGGCGCTACAAACAAGTCACGGTATGGGATCCTCTGCTCCTATGTGGGCAACGACCCTTCCGACTCGACATCAACAGGTACAAGTTCACTAGTCAGCAACAACATTGTTACTGACTATGGACATTGCGGAATCAACTCTCAGGTTGGTACGCGGCCTGGAGGCGATACTTCAATTGTTGGAAACGTAATTACAAACTGCGGGTTCTCAACGGTTTATCCGGTGGATGCGTCACTAAAGGGAGGCATCTGGATTGAAGGTGGTGCAGACTCAATTACCGGAAACGTAGTCGTTGGGTGTTTCCGTGTTGGTATCGAACTCAATTGCAATAACCCTATTGATCCAAACATTCAACACTCGCGCGCAGTTGTTTCGTCTAACAACATTTCCAAAGTTTCCGGTGACCCCAACAATCCCTCGACCAGCGGTTGGGGAATCAACATTGCTGGTGCCAATGTCAGCGGCGTTCTTGTGAACGGAAACAGGGTCGAACGGCCCGCCAACATTGGAATTCGGAGTGCTGGCGAGAACATCCACATTTCAGACAACTCACTTGATATTCGCCATGCTCTAGGCGGTATTCAAGTCGGTCAAAGCGGGACTCTTGCTTGTTCTGTGTGCAACAACCGCATTGTCGGAACCGACAACACGACCAACAGCGAGTTCAATTCTGGAATCTGGTTTAGTGGAACGGTTCATTGTGTCGGTAATGTCATCAATACGTTCCATCGAGGAATCAATCGGCAAAGCGCCCCAAGCGCCCTTCGCGATATTTCCACCAACTGCTCAGCAAACTCAATTATGGACTGCAATCGCGGCATTGCTTGTGCAGGCGGCGCATGGATTGTTCAAGCCAACACGATGACAAGTTGCACTACCGATCTTCAGGGAAGTGCTTATCAGGGCACAACGGTAAAGGCAGCCAGCGGCCAAGCATTTGGTGGCGGGTTCAATGTAATCTGCTGCGATACCACAATTCCATCAGGTGGTGCAGGTGGTCACTGGGCAGTCGGGGATCGTTTCCTGAAGTCAAATCCGGCAGTTGGTTCGCCAAAGGCGTGGATCTGCACCGTGGCGGGATCGCCCGGTACGTGGGTCTCGGAAGGTAACCTGTAATCCAATGACCATAGAGCAGAACAATGTTGTGCGGCTGTCGGCGCGGGACTGGGCGGGCATCATCGGCGTGGCGATCACGCTGCTCACCATCCTCGGCAGTGCGTACCTCACGCACGACCGGTTGCTCATGCGGTTGGTGTCTCAGCAGGAGGCGATGAATGCAAGGCTGGACAAGATTGAGCGCCAGCTTGAGTCTCGCAACTAGCCTGCTGGTGGGGTGCAGCGAGCTCGCCAAAGTGAGCCGCAACGCAACCGCCATTCAGGCCGAGTCCCAGGCTCTCATCGACCACGGCACGGCCGTTGGCGACAAGGAGGTGGTGACTCGTGCTGAACGAATCAGCGGTCTGGCTGGCGATATCCATGGCAGCATTCCTCACTTGGAGGACAGAACACCTGCTTGGTTATCGACGCTTTGGTGGGTTGCTGCTGCCGTGGCTCTCGTGGCTGTCGTCGTCATCCTCTGGCAGACGGGCCTCGGCACCGCAGTCCGCATCGCCATCGGCTGGCTACCCCGCAAGAAGGTCATTGACGCGGACCTCGCTGCGGGAATGCTCAATCCGGACAAACCTGAGGATGCGCGCGAATACGTCGCCGCGCGGCGTGCATCCGACCCAGAGTTCGACGCTGCGTGGCGACGACTTCACAAGAAAGGTTCGCAATGATCCTCGCTGACTTCTCCTCGTTCCTTGGTTCCATCTGGTTCGCCGGCATGCTCGCCCTGGTGGGCTTCGTCGGCGGCTGGTTCCTCTGCAAGAAGTACGGCTCGAAGGTCTGAGTGAAGCAAGTACTTCACCGGACCGGACGACAATGAGTGCGCGGGCGGGTCGCGTGGTGCGCCGCCCGCGCACTCTCATTTCCATCCTCAGGAGACAACCTCATGCCACCCGAAACAGACACGCCCAAGGTCCCCACCAGCGGGGGTATGGAAGCAGCCGAATGGTTGCGTTACCACGGCCTCTCGCCCCGCACCGTGGGCATCCGCTCGTCCGACTACCGATCGCTCCGTACCTGCCCGTTCACCTGGTACCTCTCGCGCCGCCTCGGCCTGGTGAAGGCATCCAAGTACAGCGCCGCCCTGTCCCGCGGATCGTGGGCTCACCTTGCCTTCGCCGCGTACTGCCTGCGCAAGGACCGCGAAGCCGCGCTCGAGATGTACGACAACGCCATCGAGCTGCGCCTCGAGGAGCTGCGCCGCTACGGCAAGTCCGCCGGCCAGTCCCCCGAGTTGGTCCGCGAGATCCTTGCCCGCGAAGAGAAGGATGCCCGTACCGCATGGGCCTGGTTCTCCGCTGCCATCCAGGTCTCGTTCCGTCCCGACGGCGAAGGCCCCACCGGCAAGCTCGACGGGTGGCTGCGCGCCGTGAACGTCGTGGCACAGGAGCCGATGCTCCGGTACCAGGACTGCGTCATCCAGCCCGACGCGCTCATCACGTTCCCCAAGGATCCCGACACCCTCTGGATCGTCGACTTCAAGACCACGAGCGCAAGCCCCGTCGACCGTCTGCAGGCGTGCCCCATCGAGTTCCAGACGCAGCACTACTTCCACGTCATGAGCCAGCTGCCGCTCTCTGAGTACTCCGCCAAGCGGGTGGGGGGCGTCATCCACATCGCCGTGCAGAAGCCGACCATCGAGTTCGGCATGAAGGACCGGGCCTACACGCTGGACACCAGCCCGCTCAAGTCTGGTCCGCGCAAGGGCGAGCCGCGCAACGAGAAGATCTATATCGGCGAACCCGACCCACACTTCTACGAGGGTCGCTGCTACCAGTGGTATGTCGGTGAGGACGAGTACCTACATCTTGCGCCCGACCGAATCACGAATCCGTGCGTCAACATTTCCTTCACGTCGGCGACGCATTTGCTTGATTCCAAGCTGGTTTCGCAGTACAATTCGCGCCTCGAGTTCTGCCGTTCATATGCGAACCGCGAACCCTATCCGGACAACTTCGAGATGGGCGACCCGATTCAGGGCACTGGCACGCCGAGCGCGTACATGCCTTTCATGCTGACGGACCCGGTCGTGTGGCCGGACGTCGTGCGCGGCGAGAACTTCGTGCAGCGGGACCGCGACGATGCGGTGCCCGAGGGAGACATCGCATGAGCCGACCCCATCCATTCATGCAGTTCGAGCAGGAGATCCTCGAGTCCGTCATCGCTCCGAAGATCGCCGAGATCGTCCGGCGCTGCGGCGAGAACATTGAGTCCCGCTCGTCGCTTCTCTTCATCTTCAACGAGAACCACGGCACCAGCATCACGATGGCCACCTTCTCCGAGTGGTGCGAGAAGCTGAACATCAGGTTCGAGAAGAAGATCGTCGTGAGCATCCCCGGCTACCGGCCGGCTGCCCGCGAGGTCCAGCCCGTCACCCAGGATTCCGCCGACGACTCGGTCGAGGCGCAGTTCGACGAACCCATGAGCTTGCCGGACGCTCCGGCAACCTTCACGGCAGGAGAGAGGATGATCCTGCCCGGAGGCATGCGTGCACCCACCTTCCTCGATTGAGGCATCATCATGACACATGCCCTTGCAACCGGTAAGACAATTGCTTCCAAGTACCCTTCCCTCGGCTCTTCGGTGGTCACTGGCCGCGTCCCTCTTGGGCGCATGCTCGGTCTGGTGGTTGGCGAGGCAGGCGCTGGCAAGTCGTTCCTCCTCCAGTCCAATCCCAACGCCTTCATCATCAACCTCGACGAGACCCCCGCGGTCTGCCCCACCAGCGAGGCAGTGATGTGGCCGACGCCCGGCGCTGACGGTCGGGCACAGGACGAGCGGGGCAACCCCATGGTCCTGTCGTGGAAGCTCGTCGAGGAGAAGCACAAGCAGCTCGTCGACCTTGCCGTCCGCAACCAGCCACGCCCCGAGACCGTCGTCATCGACACCCTCGGCGCGGCCATTCGACTGCTCCGTCCGCACATCGCCAGCCTGTACGGTCGGGAGAAGTTCACCGACGTCGACGGCCGGCTGGGCTGGGAGCGCCTGTTCGACACCCTGATCGAGTTCGGCTCGTCGTTGCGCCGGCACGGTTACGGAGTCTTCTACATCGCGCACCTGTCCCGAAAGCACATTCCGCTCTCCGAGAACCAGCACGTCGAGGAGTACAAGATCCTCATCTCGGACGGTCTGTACGCACGCATGTTCCCCATGTTTGACCTGGTCGTCCCCATCACCACCACCTGGGATGTCGTCGAGGAATCCCGCGAGGTCGAGGTGAAGGTCGGCGACCGAGTCATCAAGAAGAACAGCGTCACCAGCAAGAAGGTGCGACAGCACTTCGCCACGTTCTCGAACCCCAAGCTCGAGGGCATCGCGAAGGTCCGCACCATGCAACCAATGGAGACTCTGAAGCTCCCAACCGAGGCTGCATGGGCAACCCTTCAGGCTGCTTACGATGCGGCGAACGCGCCCCGCTGACGCGGGGGGCGCGTATCGCCTTCCTTCTCACGTTCCG